>Ga0172371_10000945_pt1 | contig 45750 bp, 46 predicted proteins | sample Lak12m_FD_114543 | JGI IMG/M metagenome (GOLD analysis project Ga0172371, IMG submission 114543) | Freshwater microbial communities from Kabuno Bay, South-Kivu, Congo - kab_022012_12m | ecosystem: Environmental > Aquatic > Freshwater > Lake | place: Democratic Republic of the Congo: South-Kivu... | reverse complement strand
CGCCTCGGCCTCGAGCTGCGCCGCATGGAGACCGAGGAGGCCGGGCTGGAAGACGTGTTCGTCGACCTCGTCGGAGAACAGCGGGCCGGCGCCACGGACGCGGAGGTCACCGGTACCGCGGGCGCGGACGTCCCCGGCACCACCGACGGCACCGGGGCTGCATCGTGAGCGCCACCGCCGCCTTCGCCCGCAAGGAGCTCGACGAGGTCGTCCACACCTGGCGCCTGTGGGTGCTGCCCGGCCTCCTGCTCTTCTTCGGCGTCACGGCGCCGATCATGGCCGCCCTGCTGCCCAGACTGGCCGAGTACGCCGCCGGAGAGGCGCCCGGCACCGTCATCGAGGTGCCTCCCCCGACCGCCGTCGATGCCTACGTGCAGTTCCTCGGCAACCTGCAGCAGCTCGGTACGCTGGCGGCGGTCATCATCGGCGCCGGCATCGTCGCGGCGGAGGTGCGTGGCGGCACGGCGGCGCTGACGCTCGCCAAGCCGCTCGGCCGCGGGCGCTACGTGCTGATCAAGGCGGCGACCCACTACGCGCTCACCGTCGTCGCCGCCCTCGTCGGCAGCGCCGCCTGCGTCGCCGTCACGGCCCTGCTGTTCGACCCCGGTCCGCTCGGCCGGGCGGCCGCCGCCGTCGGTTGCTGGCTGCTGCTGGCGGCATTCCTCATCGCCGTCGCCGTTCTGCTCTCCACCCTGCTGCGGTCGCAGATGGCGGCCGCCGTGATCGCCGCCGCGGCCGTGATCGCCGTGGGAGCCCTGGCGCAGTTCGGCGCCGTGGCCGACTGGTCGCCGGCCGGACTGTGGACGGCGAGCGCGGCGCTGCTCACCGGCCGTCCCGCCGCTCTGCTCGTGCCGATCGTCTCCACCCTGGCGGGCACCATCGTCGTGCTGGCCGGCGCCGTGGCCGTCTTCCGGCGCCGCGAGATCTGACGATCCGGCCGGCGGCGGCCGCTTCCCCCGACGAACTGCCTTCTGGTCTCAGACACGGGGAAGGGACCGGCGGTCGCGCGCCACGTACTCGACACGCTCACATCTGCGCCCGTGCGCCGCGCCACGTCGGTCTCGCCCTCCCGCCACCCGCCGGATACACTCGTACGAGCTCGGAGGCCGTGCCGCAGCCTGCGTCGGGCACCGAGCGCCGACCACCGGGGACCGCGACCAACGACCGACCTGAGGCGAGGTGAGCCGCGATGACGATGGTGATGCTCAACGGCAGTGTCGAGCCTGCCGATCGCGCCCGCGTACCGGCCCTCGATCGCGGACTGACGCACGGCCTCGGCCTCTACGAGACGCTCAAGCTCCTCGAGGGCGTGCCGGTCTTCTTCCACGAGCACGTCGCCCGCATGAACGCGGGGCTGGCGACGCTGCGGATAGACCTGCCGGAAGACGCTCCCGGGCTGGCACGGCAGATCGTACAGCTGGCGCAGGCGGCCGGCGTGCCGAACGGGGCCTGCCGCGTCCTCGTCACGGCCGGCCCGCCGGACGGCCGGCCGACGCTGCTCATCCAGGTGGAGGTACGTGAGTTCCCCGCTCACCCGCTGCGTCTCATCAGCTACTACGCACTGCGCTCCACCGCCGACATGAAGTCGAAGAGCTTCACGACGTCGCATCTGGCGATGCAGGCCGCCAGGGCGGTCGGCGCCGACGACGCCCTGTTCGTCGACGAGCAGGGTCGCGCGCACGAGGCGACCACGGCCAACCTGTTCGTGCGCACAGCCGATCGGCTGCTCACCCCACCGCTCGACGGCTCGATCCTGCCCGGCGTCGTGCGCACCAGGGTGATGGAGGTCTGCGCCGCCGCCGGCGACCCGGTCACCGAGCACCCGATCGTCGCCGACGAGCTCGGCGCCGAGGATCAAGTGCTGCTCACGAGCAGCGTGCGCGGCATCGTCACGGCGCGGTCGCTCGACGGTCGCGCTCTCAAGGTCGACGAGGGGGAGCTGGAACGCCTGCGGTCGCTGCTCGCTGCCGCGGAGAAGGCCAGCGCCGAGAGCTTCCGGCAGACCTACCTCTGAAGGGCACCCGCGCCACCCGACGCCGAGCACCCCGGGCGCCGGCTCGCGCCGGCTCGCCCACGCCGCACCGGCAGCGCCGGCCGCCGCCGTGAGGGTCGGATCGTCGACACGGCGAGGACCGCTGCAGGGATATCGGCCGCCGTGAGCCGATCGACCACCCGGTGCGCGGCTCAAGCCGCGGGACCTCGCTGCCGACCTTCTGCTACAGGAGCCTCGCTCGCGGGTCGCCTCACGTGTCATGAGGCGACCACCGGCACCGGCACGGCAACCCGAGAAGGAGACCAGCATGGGCACAGGACCCGGAATGCAGCCGTTCCACACGGTCTGGAGACAGATGGTGCCGATCCTGCTGACGGCCGCGCTGCTCCTGCTGGTCCTGCCCGCCGTGGCCGCCGCCGTGCCACAGCCGGTGCTGGCGCCCGTGAACCCGGACTATGCGGAGGCCGTCGCCAAGCGAGCGCTCGTACGTCCCTCCTACGACCCCCGCACAGACATCCTCCAGTTCGGCGCGCTCCCGGACCCGGTGCTCACCCACAAGGGTCCGCAGACACACAGGGTCGTCCGGGACGAACTGCCGGCCGCCTACGACCTGCGCGATCACAACAAGCTCACCGCGGTGCGCGACCAGGCCCCCCATGGCACGTGCTGGGCCTTCGCCACCATGGGCGTCCTCGAGTCGTACCTGATGCCCCGGCAGCGCACCGACTTCAGCGAGGACAACCTGGTCAACTACGCGGGCTTCGACACGGGCGACCCGTATGAGCACGGCGGCAACTACACGATGTCGCTCGCCTACCTGTTGCGTCGCTCCGGCCCCAAGTGGGAGCAGGCCGACGTCTACGGCACGCCCGAGTACACGCGCAACGCGAAGACAAAGAAATGGATCGGTGGGGCCTACCTGCTGCCGCCCCTCGACGACCCCGAGCTCGTGGAGCTCACCAAGTCGCTGATCATGGAGGTCGGCGCCGTCGGCACCATGATGTACTGGGACGAGGAGGACAGCCGCTACGATCCCGCATACGCGTCCTACTACTACGACGGCGAGCCGACCGTGAACCACGCGGTGTGCACCGTCGGCTGGGACGACGGCTTTCCGCGGACCTCGTTCCTCGCCGGCAACCAGCCACCCGAGGACGGCGCCTGGCTCATCCGCAACAGCTGGGGGACGGCGTTCGGAGACGGCGGGTACTTCTGGATCTCCTACAGCGACACGGCGCTCGGATGCGGCAACAACCTCGTCCTCGACAGGGTCGGGAACCCGCTCAAGGGCACCCGGCTGTACGGTCACGACCGCCTTGGATACACCGGCGAGATGGGCTTCGCCGCCAACGTCGCCAGCGACACCGCCTGGATGGCCAGCCGTTACCGGGCGACGCGGCGTGAGCAGGTCACCGGCGTCGGCTTCTACATGACCAGCGGCGGGAAGGCCACGGTCTATGTCGGGCGCACGAAGCAGACGCTGCGCCGGGTCGGCACGGTGAGCCTCTTCGTTCCCGGCTACTACACCGTCGATCTCAAGAAGAAGCTCAAGCTGAAGAAGGGACAGCGGTTCGTCGTCGCCGTGAAGGTCCGCACTCCCGGCTATCAGTTCCCCATCGCACTGCAGTCGCCCACCGACATCGCGATCTGCAGAGCTACATCGGGGATGTCCTGGGTGAGCCCCGACGGCAGGCGCTGGACAGACGCCACCCGGCTCGATGAGGGCACCGCCGTCTGTCTCAAGGCGATCACCAGGCGCTGATTCGAAGGACTGTCGGCCCGGCCGTGCCACCGCACGGCCGGGCCACGACACGTCACGGCACACCCCGTCGCAGCGCCGATGATTGAGGCCGCCGCCCGGCGGGCACACGATGCTATGGCTGCGCGCGGACAGAGACGGCACGCGGGCCGAACGGGCGGCTGGTCCGCGCCGATCGCCGCGTGTCTCGCGATCGCCCTGATCACGTTGACGGCCGCCTGCGGCGGTGGGACGTACGGTGACGGCGGCGAGCCGACGGCGACGGCCGGAGGCGGCGCGCAGCCGACCGATCCGCCGAGCCGGCCGTCGACCGGCGACGGTCCGGATGGCCCTCTGCCTCAGCTGCGATTGGAGCTAGTGGGAGAGCTCGAACAGCCGGTCTTCCTGACGACCGCGCCGGGCCGGACCGACCCGCAGTACGTCGTCGAGAAGAGCGGGAGCGTGCGGGTGATCAGCGACGGCCGGCCGCTCCCGGCGCCGTTCCTCGATCTCAGTGACAGCATCTCGGACGAGGGCGAACGCGGTCTGCTGTCCATCGTCTTCGACCCCGGATTCCCGGAGGTCGATCGTGTCTACGCCTACTCGACGGCAGCGGACGGCGCTCTGACCATCGACCGCTTCCGGGTCGCGGCAGACGGGCTCTCGGTGCTGCCGGACTCGCGACAGACGCTGCTCTCCGTCCCGCATCCGCTGACCAACCACAACGGCGGCCAGCTCGCCTTTGGCCCCGACGGCCTGCTCTATGCCGGCACCGGCGACGGCGGCGGCGCCGGCGACCCCGAGCGCGACGCCCTGGACCCCGACGGCCTGCTCGGCAAGCTGCTGACGCTGGACGTCGAGCAGTCGCGCCCGCAGCCGTCCATCTACGCCCTCGGCCTGCGCAACCCGTGGCGCTTCTCGTTCGACCGCCAGACTGGAGACCTGTGGATCGGCGATGTGGGGCAGAACGCGCGCGAGGAGATCGACTTCCTGCCGGCCGGCACGCCGCCCGGCGCCAACTTCGGCTGGCCGGCCTACGAGGGCACGCTCGACTTCGAGCCGCAGGGGCTGGGACGCGAGGGACTCGTGTTCCCCGTCTTCGAGTACGGCCGCGACCAGGGCGGCTCCGTCACCGGCGGCTACGTCTACCGCGGCAGCGCCGTCCGCGACCTGCTGGGGACCTACCTGTTCGCCGACTTCCTCTCCGGCCGCGTGTGGGGCATGCGCGGACCCCTGAGCACGCCCGAAGAGATCGATTTCGGGATCCGGGTCACCTCACCGGTCTCGTTCGGCGAGGACGGGGCCGGCGAGCTGTACCTGCTCTCCCTCTCTGGCCCCGTGTATCGCATCGTGGCGCGCTGATCCACGGCGTCGCGCCCCGCTGGAGCCCGCTGCGGCCCGCCTCACTCCACGTCAGGCTGCGGCGAAGCGCAGAACGCGCAGCGCTTGGCCCCGCGCGGGATCTCGCTCAGGCACTCCGGGCACTCCTTGGTCGCCGGATCCTGCCCGGCCGCCTTGCGCTCACGCCAGTGGTTCATCGGCGCCACCACGACGAAGTAGACGGCGATCGCGACCAGTAGGAAGCTGATGAGCGCGTTGATGAAGTTGCCGTAGGTGAAGCGCGAGCCGTTGATGGTGAAGTACAGGCCGGAGAAGTCCTGCCGGCCGAAGATCGCCGCGATCAGCGGCGTGAGCAGGTCGGCGACGAACGACGCCACCACGGCGCCGAAGGCGGCGCCGATGACCACGGCGATCGCCAGGTCGACCACATTGCCGCGGGCGATGAACTCCTTGAACCCTTTCAGCATCTTCACGATCCGCTCCCTCCGCGCGCGTGACGTGCGGCGATGAGCCGCAGCAGTGCCACCGCCGCCTCCTGCGGCCCCTTCGTCTCAAAGCCCTCGATGCCGAGCTGCGTGCGCAGCTGACCGACGAACGTCCCCGACGCGAAGACCGCGTCGAAGACCCGTCGCGCGATGGCATCGTGCTGCTCGCGCCGCTGCGTGGCACCGAAGATGTTGACAAAGTACGTGCTGGTGAGGCCGGTCGACGTGGTCGTGCCCTTGGACATGGCACGGCCCTCGCGGAAGACCGCCAGCGCCGTCTCGGCGTCGACGAACGGCTCGACGACCGGGTGCTCCTCATCGACCCACTCGTAGTTGTTGGCATAGAGCAGCACGTCGACCGTATGGCCGTGCAGCACCTCCTCGAGGGTGGTCACCGGCACCACGACGCGCGCGTTCACCTTGTGCGGGCTCATGAAGATGGCGCGGTCGAGCTGCTCGAACGCGTACCCCTGGCTCAGGTCGTCGAGGCGCACAAAGGCACCGATCTCGGTGCCGTACGCCAGCACGCCGCCATCGTCATCGAGCACCAGCGAGCCCATGTCGTCGGCGACGATGCGCAGCTCGCTGATCTCGTCGCCGGCCAGCTCGCGCAGCGCTTCGAGCGTCTCCGACTTGCCGGCCGCCGTGTCGCCGATGATGAGCACGTCAGCCGCCGCGCCGCTCTCGAGCACGACACGGGTGAACGCGCCGTGGAACGGCATGCGGCCGGCGTTCAGCGCCACCACGTTGTGCAGCGTGAGGACCATCTTCTTCAGATAGCCGAAGTAGCCGAAGCGATCCTCGCAGGGGACCGCCGCCACCAGCAGACCGGCCTCGCTGTCGGCGTGGAAGACGGTCGGCAGGTCGCCGTAGCGGGACAGCGTCTCCGGCGGCACGCCGAACAGATAGACGGCGTCCGGACCGGCAGCGATCTGCTCGTCGGTGGCCAGCTCGAAGAGGTTGGCCAGCGCACTGCCCAGCGCGATGAAGCGCTGGTTGACGTAGACGAACACGACCGCCGGGCCGACCACCGCCGGGTAGCAGATCCAGCGCGCGGGATCGAGCTCCAGGCCGGCGATCGGATCGTCGTCGACTTCCACGAACTCGCCGGTCCGCTTGTTGGTCGGCGGATCGGTGATGAACGGCGGGTCGATGACCACGTGACGGACGAACGGCACGCCGGCCAGCGTGGCGCGACAGGCGTCCGGCACCGGCCAGTCGCGGTGGCCGACGACCAGGCCGACCTCGCATCCCGCCGAGACCTGGCGGTAGACGCGTGGGTGATCGCCGGTGATGTTCTCGACCACGTCGCGGTAGAGGCCGCGTACCAGCATCGCGAAGGTCTCCATCGTCTGGTTGAAGTCCCGGTGAGGGCGGCCGGCGGCCGACGCGCCGCCCTCATCGTGGGCGACCATGAAGCGGTCGTACGAGCGCCAGTAGTCGTAGAGGCCCTCGACCAGCTCGTGCAAGGCCTCGCGACGTTCGGGGGTCGCCGGGCCATCCCCGTCGGCGACCCCGGTCACGCGGTCGAGCGGGTTGTTCGTGAGCAGCCGCAAGACGTCGAGCAGGCCGCGCAGCGACTCAGCTCGTCCCTCGGCCAGGCCGGAGACACCAAGCCGGGCAAGCAGCGGCGAGCGATGCGCCCGCAGGCGGGCCACGTAGGCGCCCAGGATGCGCGCGAAGGCGTCGCTCTCCACGATCTCCTGCGTGCTGCGGCAGACGGCGCCGCTGGCGTGCATCACGATCTGCCGCGCCTCCCTGTCGACTCTCACGATCGCCATCGATCTCCTCTCTCGCCGCCCATCCTCCGGGTCGGCCGATAGTATCCGGCCGCCGCGACGAGCGGAACAGCCGATCCAGCCGTGCAGTCCGGTCTGCCGGCGGAACGAGCCGGCGGCCACGACCGTCGGTGGCTCACGCAGCCACCACACCGGCGCGGCTGCCCGGCACCGCACGCCTTCCTCACCCGGCCGCGCGTCGATGACGCGTGACCGGACGGCCTCACAGCAGGGCGACGATCGCGTCGGCGTAGCTGGGCGCGAACAGCGCCGGGCTGCCGCCTGTATGCAGGAACACCACCGTGGCGCCGCGCCTGATCACGCCGCCTTCCACCAGCTCGGGCAGAGCACCGAGGGCCTTGCCCGAGTAGACGGGGTCGAGCAGGATGCCGCACGTGCGCAGGGCCACGGTGATCGCATCCGCACCCTCCGGCGTCACGACACCGTACGCCGGTCCCGTCCCGTCGACGAGCACCAGCTCATCGACGGCCACCGCGGCATCGCTGCCGACCAGTTCCAGGCACCCGGAGGCGATCTCCATGACCACCGGGCCCAGCTCGCCCTTGCTCTTGGCGACATCGACGCCGACGACACGCGGCAGCGCCACGTGCGGCCGCGCATCCGACGGGACGGCCTGTGCCGCACGGACGCCGTCAGCCGCAACCAGCGCCCGGCCGGCCAGCAGTCCACCCTGAGTGCCGCCTGAGCCGCACGCGTGCACCAGGTACTCGGCCGGCACGCCCATCTCGTCGAGCTGCCCGAGCAGCTCGAGGTAGGCGTCGGCGTAGCCGACGGCGCCCAGCGGCATCGACGCCCCCACCGGGATCACGCAGCAACGGCGCCCGGCTGCCGCCAGCTCGTCGGCCACCGCCTCAGTCGCCGCGTTGAGCTCATCCCACGTCTGCGTGCGCACAAAGTGCAGCTCGGCTCCGGCAAGCCGGTCGAGCACCAGGTTGCCGCCGCTCTTCTCAACAGGGTCGCCGTCGAGCACCAGGTGTACGTCCAGACCGCAGACCGCGCCGGCCACGGCCGTGAGCCGTGCATGGTTGGACTGCACGGCGCCGGTGGTCACCAGTGTGTCGCAGCCGCGCTGCAGAGCGTCGGCGACCACGTATTCCAGCTTGCGGATCTTGTTGCCGCCGACGCCCGGGCCATACAAGTCGTCGCGCTTGACCCAGAGATCGACGTCCACATCGAGCCCGGCGGCCAGTGCCGGTAGATGCTCGAGCGGGCTCGGCCTCGCCCCCAGTTCCAGACGCGGCAGGTCTCCGAGGCCGATCACCCTGTCCTGCATGTCCACGCTCCTCCTCTCACGTCTGTCTCCCTGCAGTGCGGGGATCGCTCTCATCGCGACGTCCCCTCCCCGCGGGCACCTGCCGTTGCTCCAGCACCGGGTTCACCAGCCGTCGCTGTGGACGCGCCCCGCGTCGTACCGTCCGGAGGGCGGCTTCTCCTCGGCCGGGTGGCCGACGGGGACCAGGGCGAACGGCACCACCGACTGCGGGATCCCCAGCAGCGAACGCAGGCCTTCGACCCTCTCCTCGAGGGGATGGACGCCGAGCCACACCGTCCCGAGTCCGAGCGACCGCGCCTCGACGAGGATGTTCTCGGTGGCCGCCGAGCAGTCCTGGACCCAGTACTGCGGCCACCTGCAGCGCTCCGGCTCGCCGCAGACCAGGATCGAGACCGGCGCCTGCGGGACCATGGCGGAGTAGGGGTGTACAGACGGGATGCGGTCCTTGAGCTCCTGATCGCGGACCACCACGAACTGCCACGGCTGCTGATTGCCGGCCGAGGGGGCGCTCATAGCTGCCCGCAGGAGCCGCTCCACTGTCGCGTCGTCGACCGGCTCCGACGTGTACTTGCGGATGCTCCTGCGCTCTATCACCGGGTCTGTCGCCATCTCTACCTCCTCGCCGTCGCTGCCGCCGGTCCGCCGGGTGACCGGGTGGCCGCCTCCCTGGAGCCGGAGGCGATCCACTGCCGCTCCCGGCGGCCGGCCGCCGACGAGCCCGCCATGCCTGCGGCCGTCGCCGGTCCCGCCGCACCGCAGGGGCCGCCGCCGCGCCGCCCTTCGGGACCCTCGAGTCTGCCACGGGCGCGAGCCCCGGGGACGGGTGGGGGGCGGCGGGACCGTCACCGGTCCCGCCGCCCCCCGATTCTACTCGGCCCGTCGCGCCCGCGGAGCGCTGCTCCCCTTCAGGCGGCAGCCCGGCGGCCTCTCAGGGCGTCGCCATGTTCTGGCTCACGAAGTCCCAGTTGACGAGCGTGTCGAGGAACGCCTGCACCCAGTCGGGACGCCGATTCTGGAAGTCGAGGTAGTAGGCATGCTCCCAGACATCGACCGTGAGCAGCGGCTTCATGCCCATGGCGATCGGTGTCTCGGCGTTCGGCGTGCTGATGATCTTCGGGATCGCCCGCTCGTCGAGGACCAGCCAGGCCCAGCCGCTGCCGAAGCGGCCCACTGCCGCCGCCTTGAACTCCTCGGCGAACTTCTCATAGCTGCCGAACGTGGAGTCCAGGCAGCCGGCGATGTCGCCGTGCGGCTTGCCGCCGCCGCCGTCCGGCGTCATGCAGTTCCAGAAGAAGGTGTGGTTCCACACCTGGGCGGCGTTGTTGAACACGCCTGCCTTGGCCGCGTCGCCGGCGGTCGCCGCGATGATCTCCTCGAGCGACTTGGCGGCCAGATCGGTACCGTCGGTGAGCTTGTTGAGGTTGTCGACATACGCCCTGTGGTGCTTGCCGTAGTGGAAGCTGATGGTCTTGGCCGAGCACATCGGCGCCAGAGCATCTTCCGCATACGGCAGAGGGGGGAGTTCGAAAGCCATGGGCATCCTCCTGATCGACGTTGTTGAAGCGGTCGTATGACCTGACTCACATATCCACCTCGACCACTCCGTCGCGCACACGCACAGCGTAGGTGGTGAGGTCGTGGACCCGGACCTTCCATTCCAGCCTCATCTGGACCTTGCCGAACCGGCGGTACGGCTCCGGCGGTCGCTCGTCGCCGTAGTCGTGGTCGATCGGGTTGTTGAGCGCTTCGCCGGTGCGGACGTCGAACTGGACGTGGTGCAGCGGACAGGTGAGGTACGGGCCGTCCAGTGGACCCTGCTCCAGCGGCGCGTTCATGTGCCCGCAGCGCCGGCTCACGGCGTAGAAGGACCCGTCGACGTTGCACACGGCGACCTCGGTCTCGCCGTCGCGGACGTACTTCACGCCGCCCGGTGCCAGGTCGACCTCCCTGCATGCCTCGATCCACATGGGCCCGCTCCTCACTCGCCGGGGATCTGATCGACGGGGATCTGCGGCAGGCTGTCGGGGTCGTCGACATCCCGATGCACGAACAGCCCACACCAGCAGCGCCGCATGGCATCGAAGTGGCGTCGATGGTACGGGATGCACGGACAAACGATCCGCATGTCGGCGACGCGTTCCTCGGTGCGCCCCTGGCACGGGCAGTACGGAGCGCCGTGCTCGGCCTCCAGCTTGACCTCCTGCTCAAGCAGGAAGTCGGCCAGCTCCTCGTCGGGCGTGAATTTGTAGCCCAGCGGCTCCACCACGCGCGTGTGGAAGTGGCGCAGCGCCTCCTTGCGCGCCTCGGGATTCATGCCCGCCTCCTCACGTGACGGTCGGCCGGCCGCCCAGCGCCTGACTGCATGGCCGCCTCATCCCTCCGGCTTCCAGCCGGCCTGCTCGAGCAGATCGGCGAACTTGTCGGGGTTGTACCCCTGGACGGCGGTGCCGTTGATCACCGCCACCGGATACTGCAGGGACCCCACCAGCTCGACGACCTTGTCTCGCGCCGCCTGACGGTCCTTGCGTCCCAGCGCGTCGATGTCGAGGAAGTGGTACACGAGGCCGCGCTCGTCGAAGAACTTCTTGGTCTTGCGACACCACGGACAGGTGCTCAAGGTGTACAGCATGATGTCGATGTCGGGCATTGGCTCACGCTCCGGGCAGTTCGATGAGGACGTCCTCGCCGTCCGTCTTGACCGGATAGGTGACCACGCCGATCTCGGGTGCGTTGACCATCTCGCCGGTACCGACGTGGAACGACCAGTCATGACAGGGACAGGTGATGATGCCGCCCTCGAGGCGCCCGGCCTCGAGCGGGCACGCCATGTGAGGGCAGCGGTTGGCGATGGCGTAGAGCTCGTCGCCCTGAGGGACGAGAAGCACCGCCACGCCTCGGGGATACACGGGCAGCACGCCGGCCTTGGGAAGCTTGTCCCGGGTCGTTGCGACGACCCACTCTGACTGCGACACGCCACCTCCCTCCGGCCTTTGCGGGGTCGGCCTCACACTTCCCACAGAACGAGCGGCACAAACGCAGCGGTGCATCCGGGACCGGCGGCGACGGCGGCGAGGCTGAAGAGCACAGGAGAGGGGCGCCGCCCCGAAGAAACCTGCGGCCAACGGCCTTCGGGCCGTCACCTGCAGCCGTTTCACCGCCGCTTCGGGGCCGCTCACGACCGCTTCGGGGCCGCCGCACGGCCGTGAGGCGGCCGTGCCAGGGCCGCCTCAGGGTCGTGTCACTGCACGTCGACGCTCAGGGTGAAGTACTCGGGAGACTGGGTGGGATCCCACTCCTGCCGGTAGACGCCCGCGATCGTCTGCTTCCCGGTCGCGGTGACCTTGATGTGCCACTCGTGCGTCCCGCCGACGCCGACCAGATCGCCCGTGTCCTCATCCTGGACGTACGCTTCTCCGTCGACGCTCAGACCCTCGGACAGGGTCATCGCCCAGCTGTAGCCGGTCGTGGGGTTCTCCGGCAGCTTCAGCACGAGCACATCGCCGGTCGCCGCCGTGATCGTCGTCCCGCTGGCCGACTTGCCGACGGGGATCTCCGTGCCTCCGCCGCAGGCACTCACAGCGAGCGACGTCGCCACCATGACGCAGCCGACGACGACAGAGTAACGGCAGAACGCGCACAGACGCATCGATCCCTCCCCGCCCGACGATCACCTCAGCCGGGGCGGTATTCGTGCCTGCCGCCGGCGGACCTGCCGGCCACACGCGCAGTCGCAGACGGGGCGCGCAGATCCCGGGGCAAGCGGCTGTTTGTGTTCATGGCAGGCGGGGACTAGTATCTTGGGCTTGGGAGCCGCCTCCGGTCCCGACCCCAGAGCACCATGGATCGTAACCGCTTCGACGTCGTCATCGTGGGGGCCGGCCCTGCCGGCATCTTCGCCGCACTCGAGCTCGTCCGCCGCGACGGCCTGTCGGTGCTCCTCGTCGAGAAGGGCCCAGACATCGACAAGCGGCACTGTCCCGCCCGCACCACCGGCGTCTGCGCGCACTGCGAACCCTGCGGCATCACCTGTGGCTGGGGCGGCGCCGGCGCCTTCTCGGACGGCAAGCTGACGCTCTCACCGGCGGTCGGCGGCTGGCTCACCGACTTCATCTCCGAGGCCGAGCTGCAGGGACTCATCGACTACGTGGACGGCGTCTGGCGTGAGTACGGCGCCCCCGACAAGGTGCACGGCGGCAACGGCAGGACGATCGAGCGCCTGCGGCGCGAGGCGCTGCTGCACGGCCTCACGCTGGTGGCAGCTCCGATCCGCCATGTGGGTACCGAGCGTGCCTACCAGATCCTCACGCGCCTGCGCGCCGAGCTCGAGCACGAGGTCGGTGTCGTCACCTCGGCGCGCGCAGTCCGCATCCTCACGGAAGACGATCACGCCGTCGGCATCGAACTGGCAGACGGCACCGTCTACCGCGCCGACGCCGTGATCCTCGCCCCCGGACGCCAGGGCGCCGGCTGGCTGGTCGACGAGTGCCGGCGCCTCGGTCTCGAGATCCGCGCCAACGCCGTCGATATCGGCGTGCGTGTCGAGGTGCCGGCGGTGGTCATGGAGCCGCTTACGACGCTGCTCTACGAGAGCAAGCTCATCTACTACACCCCGACCTTCGACGATCAGGTGCGCACGTTCTGCATGAACCCGTACGGCGTGGTCTCGCTCGAGAACTATGGCGACGTGCTCACCGTCAACGGCCACAGCTACGCCGATCAGCGCACCGAGAACACCAACTTCGCGCTGCTGGTCTCCACGCAGTTCACCGAGCCGTTCGACGACCCGATCACCTACGGCAAGTCCATCGCACGGCTCGCCAACCTGCTCGGAGAAGACATCCTGGTGCAGCGGCTCGGCGACCTGCAGCAGGGCAAGCGTTCCACGCCGGAGCGGCTGGAGCGCAGCACCGTGCAGCCGACGCTGCAGGGCGCCACGCCGGGCGACCTGTCGTTCGTGCTGCCGTACCGGTACCTGAGCGACATCCTCGAGATGCTCGAAGCGATGGACGCGCTGGTTCCCGGCGTCAAGGCGCGCGACACGCTGCTGTACGGCGCCGAGGTGAAGTTCTACTCGGCGCGCCCGCAGCTCGACGCGGGCCTGCAGACCAGGATCGCCGGTCTCTATGCCGTCGGCGACGGCGCCGGCGTCACTCGCGGTCTGGTGCAAGCCAGCGCTGCCGGCGTCCTGGCCGCCCGCGCCATCCTGGCCGGCCGCACACAGAGCTCCGCCGCGGACACGACGCAAGCGCCGGCGGCCGCCGGCGTCGGCACCACACAGACCTCCTCCGTCCCGGCCGCGGCGCCGGGCGAGCCACCGACGAGAAAGGGGCCGTGATGCCCGGGACAATCGTGATCGGCGCCCAGTGGGGCGATGAAGGCAAGGGCAAGATCACCGATCTGCTGGCCGCCAAGAGCGACGTCGTCGTGCGCTACCAGGGCGGCAACAACGCCGGCCACACCATCGTGCGCGACGGCGAGGAGTTCAAGCTCCACCTCATCCCCTCGGGCATCCTCTACCCGGAGAAGAGCTGCGTGATCGGCAACGGCGTCGTGGTCGACCCGCACATCCTCTTCGGCGAGATCGACGCCCTGCGCTCTCGCGGCCTGCCGGTCCAGAACCTGCGCATCTCCGGCAACGCCCACCTGATCATGCCGTGGCACCTGCTGCTCGACGGCGCCTGGGAGAAGCAGCTCGGCAAGTTCCAGATCGGCACCACGAGGCGCGGCATCGGCCCCTGTTACACCGACAAGTTCGCCCGTCTGGGCATCCGCGTGCAGGACCTGCTCGACGACGACATCCTGCGGCAGAAGGTGCGCGCTGCGCTGGAAGAGAAGAACTGGCTGCTGCACAACCGTTTCGACATCGGCATCCTCGACCCCGACCAGGTCACCGACGAGTACCTGGCGTATCGCGCCCGCATCGAGCCGTACATCTGCGACGCCAGCCTGCTGGTCAATCAGGCGCTCGACGAGGGCAAGGAGGTCCTCTTCGAGGGCGCCCAGGGCACGCTCCTCGACGTCGATTTCGGTACCTATCCGTTCGTGACCAGCAGCAACCCCATCGCCGGCGGCGCCTGCGCCGGAGTGGGCGTGGGACCGACCCGCATCGATCATGTCGTCGGCGTCGCCAAGGCGTACACCACACGCGTCGGCGAGGGGCCGTTCCCGACCGAGCTCTTCGACGACGACGGCGAGGCGATGTGCGAGGCCGGCCGCGAGTTCGGCACCACGACCGGGCGCAAGCGCCGCTGCGGCTGGCTCGACCTCGTGGCCCTCAAGTACGCCGTGCGCGTCAGTGGCGTGACCCACCTGGCCATCACCAAGCTCGATGTGCTCACCGGCTTCGACCCCATCAAGGTGTGCACGCGCTACCGCTCGATCGGCGGCGATGCGGACGTCGACGGCGGGCTGCCGGGCAGCACCGATCCCGACGCGGGCACCGTCTTCGAGGAGTTCCCGCTCCGTCAGACCGACTTCCACCACGCACGTCCGCTGCACGAAGAGCTGCCCGGCTGGAGCGAGGAGATCCGGGACTGCGAGGAGTGGGCCGACCTGCCGCAGGCGGCACGCGACTACGTGCAGTTCATCGCCGACTTCACGCAGACGCGAGTCAAGTTCATCGCCGTCGGCCCCGGTCGCGACGAGACGATCATCCTGCCGCGCAGCATCGGCCGCGGCGGGGCCGTCTGACGCCGCACCTGAGCCCGGTACGCCCACCTGCCATCGCCGACCCCGTCCGCCGTCGCGCGGAGTCACGTCCGGCGCCACCTGACACAGCGTGCCGCTGCGGCCGGGGGACCATCCCGCGACACCCGCCTCCCACACCCGGCCCGAGCGGCGGGGCGTGCCCCTGCAAGGGGCCGAGCCTTCGGCGACGCCCGGCCCTCTGGATATCGTTCTAAGATATGTTACGATATATCGTGATATAGCTCACATGGAGGAATGATGTTCCCATCGCACACCCCGGACGATGGCTCCGACACGAGCCGGCGACGACACCACGAGCACCACCATCGCCGCCACCCACACGGCCTCGGCTTCGGTACACACGGCCGCGCGCGTCGCGGCAACGTCCGCACGGCGGTCCTCGTCCTTCTGGCGGAGAGGCCGATGCACGGCTACGAGATCATCCAGCAGGTCGACGAACGCAGTGGTGGCTTCTGGCGCCCCAGCCCCGGCTCGGTGTACCCGACCCTGCAACTCCTCGAAGACCAGGGTCTCATCAGGGGCGAGGACGCCGAGGGCCGGCGTGTGTTCACCCTGACCGACGCCGGACGCGCCGCGGCCGAAGAGGCCGGCGGCTCGGGCACCGATCCGCTGGGCGCCCTGGGCGGCGCTGCCAGAGAGCCGCGGCTACGCCTGCGTCACGCCCTGCACGCGCTCGGCGGCCCGGTGAGGGAGATCGACCGCGGCGGCACCCCGGCGCAGGTCGACACGGCGCTGGCGATCCTCAACGACGCCCGCAAGCGCCTCTACTCCCTGCTCGCCGACAGCGACTGAACCTCACGGGAGGAGGTCTGTCATGGCGCTTCCACAAGCCATCCTGAACGCGTACTTCGGACTCGCCCATCGATTCGGCACACCCGCGTGGGTCATCGACGCGCCGCAGCCGGCGCTGGTCGAGCTCGTGCGCGAGTCTGTGGTTCGTGGTCCGACGGTCCTCGACGTCGGGTGTGGCGCCGGGGACAACGCGGTCTTCCTTGCCGAGCACGGGTTCCGCGTGACCGCCGTCGACGTGTCGCGCGCCGCGCTCGCGCGGGCCGCAGAGAAGGCCGCCGAGGCGGGTGTCGAAGTGGAACTGGTGCAGCGCGACGCCCTGAGCCTCCACACACTGGAGCGGAGCTTCGACACCGTCATCGACTTCGGTCTCCTCCACCAGTTCCAGGGACACACCTTGACACGCTACATCGCAGGCCTCAGGGCCGCCTGCGCCGACGGTGGGCAGCTCATCGTGCAGTGCTTCAGCGACGACGGAGAGCGGGCCGAGCGGTTCGGCCCGCAGCTCATGAGCGACGACGCGCTGCAGTCCGCGCTCAGCGATGGCTGGCGTATCGAGGCGCTCGACCCTGCCGTCTACAAGACCAGAGACCGGACCGGGCACCCGGCCCGGCTCGTCCTCGCCAGAAGAGCGGCACACTCAGACACGCTCGGCAGACCCGCGCCTGAGAGCCGGCCCGCCACGTGACACGCCGGCGATGAGTCGATCGGTGGGTGCGCGCAGTGCCGCGTCCGCTTCGTCCCGCACAGTACGCCTTTGACTCACGGGTATAATCGCGAGCGAAGGCGGGTACGACGCGATCCGGCCATCCCCGTTGCTCTCGCTGGTGACTACGGTGGAACAAGCGACTGCAGATCAGGCGCGCCGCTCTCGCAGCGTCGCGGCCCTGCTCACGCTGCGCTGCAGATGCCGTCGGCTCGACTACGAGAGGCTCACGCAGGCAGCCAGGGACTCCCGCGACGTCCTCTGCCGCCTGAAGGGCACCGTCCACTTCGTCAGGCGCGAGCCCGTCGATGCTTGCGGTGAGCACCCTGTCACAGGCGTGATCCCACCCCCCGAGAGCTCCGCACAGGACAGCCGGCGAGAGCGCCTACGGTTGATCGTATCCGTCACCAGAGACCGGCTGGGCAAGCTCTGGCAGGACGATGTGATGGTCGAGTGCGACCGGCTCGAGCCGGTCGAGTGCGGCGATCGGGTGACCATCTGGGGCCGCTGCGCCGGCACGCATTCGTTCGTCTGCGACGGCGGCTGGACGTGTACCGTGCCTCGCATCCTCGCACTCCGCCTGCGCAAGCGCTGAGCTGCCCGGGCACGGGGCGGGAGCTGCGCTCGCAGCTCCCGCCCCGTGCCCGTCTCCGCAGCAGACCCGCCTCTCGACAACGAGTCACTTCTTCACGGTCACCCACGTGGACCACACGGCCTCGGGCACGACGTCCTGATCGGGAGTGCTCACTTCACCGACCGGCTTGTACATGGCGAGCACGAGCTCGCTGCCGGGCCCGGTGGCGCTCCACTTCATGGTCACGATACCGGGCGCGCCCATGGCATCGCTCTCGGGCTCAAAGGTCGGATCCCCGTCCTGGATGAGGATCGCGTTGTCGGGCGTGGCGTCCATCCACTCGTAGCCGGTGGCCGGGTTGCCCGGCAACTGGACGGCGAGCGTGTCACCCGCCTTCAGCTCCACCGGCTCACCCGGCTTGAAGATCACCGCCTCAAAGGTCTTGTGCCGCGCCCCCTTGGCGACCGCCGCCCGGAATGCGAACGTCGACTCCGGCGCCTGACCCTGCGCGGCGTGCAGCAGGACCGGCGTGGTGCCGCCGGCGCCCACCGCCTCGAAGGTCAGCGTGACGATGCCGGCAGCGCCGGGTTCGGAGCTCTCGGCCGTGAACTTCGCCTGACCGACCTGCTTGAGCACGCCGGTGTCGATCGTCTCGACGACCCAGTTGTACGCGGTGCCGGCCTGACCCTTGAGGTGGATCTGCAGCCTGTCACCGACGTGCAGCGGCACGAGCGGTGCCGCCTTCTTCTCGAGTGCCCGCACGACGATCGGCTTCTCGGGGGCGACGCTCTCGAACTGCCACTCACGCGAGCGCAGCGGGCCGGTGCTGCCGCTGCTCTGGTCGTGGTAGGCGGCATCGAGGGTGATGCCGCCGGTGCCTTTGACGGCGAACGTGTACGTCAGGGTGCCGCCGGCGCCCATGGCATCGCCGTCGGGTTCAAAGTCCGGCTCGCCTTGCGGGACCAGTGCCCCTTCGGGGGTCGCCTGCATCGACCACCCATAGCCGGTCGTGGGATTGCCCTTGACGACGACCTCGAGCGTGCCGCCTTCGACCAGGTGCGTGACGATGCCGCGCTCGGCCGTCGTGGCATCGACCTGCACCGTGCCCGGCGTGGCGGACGGCACCACCTCGGCGGTGACCGCGTAGATGCCGGCGATGCGATTGCTGCCCGGGGCGCGCAGCGAGAAGACGACCGTCGCCTGGCCGGCGGCGGCGCCCTTGAACGAGAACGTGGTCAGGTCCGGCGCCCCGGGCTGCTCACCCTGCGCGCTCACCTGCGGCTGGCCCGCCTGAGCGAGGGCACCGCTGGTGACCTCGTCGACCTGCCAGACGTAGCCGGTCGAGGCGGATGCTCCGTGGAGCGTCACCTCCAGCGTGTCGCCTTCATGCATCATCGCCGTCTCGGAGATGTAGCTCTCGTTGATCTTGACACGTGCAGCGCGCGTGCCTTCCTGCACGTCGACGTAGACCGTGGAGACGTGCGCCGGGGTCGCGTCGTCCTTTCCGGGGGGCATCTCCTTGAGCACCACCAGGGCGCCGCCGGCCTTGACGGCCTTGAGCGGGATGGTCACCACACCGGATGCACCGTCCAGATCGCTCTCGGCCTTGAACGTGGGCTCGCCGGCCGTCTCGACGACCCCGTCCTCGTCCAGCTCAGCCTGCCACATGTAGCCGGTGCTGGGATTGCCGGGCAGCGAGATGTCGATGATGTCGCCGACGTGCACGCTGAGGGTCTTCGCCTCTGCCGCCGTGCTCACCTCGACGGTCACCGTGCTTGCCTTGGGCGACGGGGTCGATCCGGCGCCCTCGTCGGACGACCCACAGGCGACCAGACCCAGCGCCAGCGCGGCCAGCGCCCCGCACGCTGTCGCCGCTCCCAACAGCTTGTACCTCATGTACCCTCCTCGGCTGGTGCCGGCCGTGACTCGTCCGGCAGCGACCACCACGTCCTTCCGGGACGAGTATCGACCGCGTTCTGCGCCGACTTGACCGCCAGCCCCGCGGATCGACCGGCAGCGCCCCTGCGGGCCCGCTCCTCAGCGAAGCAGAAGGCGACTCACAGGCAACGCACAGGAAAGCGCGGTAGAGTGCGTCGTACGCAGAGGAGGCGCGCGTGGAAGAGAAGACCCGCATCCTGGTCGTCGACGACGAGGCCAGCATCACCGAGCTGCTCGGGCTGGCCCTGCGCTACGAGGGCTTCGACGTCGCCACGGCGGCCGACGGCCGCCGGGCCCTGGCCGCCGCCACCGACTTCCGTCCCGAGCTGATCGTCCTCGACATCATGCTGCCGGACTACGACGGCTTTGAAGTCGCTCGCCGTCTCACCGCCCAGGGCCAGCGCATCCCGATCCTCTTCCTCACCGCCAGGGACGCGACCGAGGACAAGGTCCGTGGCCTCACTCTGGGCGGCGACGACTACGTCACCAAGCCCTTCAGCATCGAAGAGCTGATCGCCCGTATCCGGGCCATCCTGCGGCGCGCCGCCGGCGCCGACGAATCCTCGCGCCTCTCGTTCGCCGACCTGGAGATGGACGAGGACACGCACGAGGTGTTCCGGGCCGGGACGCCGGTGGATCTCACCGCCACAGAGTTCAAGCTGCTGCGGTACCTGCTGCTCAACCCGCGCCGGGTGCTCACCAAGGACCAGATCCTCGATCACGTCTGGCAGTACGACTTCGGCGGCAACGCCAATGTCGTCGAGACGTACATCAGCTACCTGCGCCGCAAGCTCGACCCGCTCGGCCCGCCGCTCATCCATACCGTCCGCGGCGTCGGCTACAGCCTGCGCCTGCCGGCGGACTGACCGCCCGTGAGGCTCCCGGCCATGACCCTGCGCCTGCGTCTCATCCTGGCGCTCGTGGCACTGGCCGCGACCGGCCTGGTCATCGTCGACGTGGTGACCCACGCCCTCCTCGAGGACTACCTGGTCGACCGCGTCGATCAGCAACTCTCACTCGCCCGGCTGGCGACGGGCATGGCGCTAGGCACCGGCATGGGCGACATGATGGACGACCACGGCATGGACGTTTCGCGGCCGCGGCGCGGTGCCGGACAGGCGATGCTTCCGCCCGGTACCTACGGCGAGCTGCGCAGCTCGAACGGCGAGACGCTCGATTCGGTCACCTTCTCCTACGATGCCGACGACGACAGCCGCCCCGACCTGCCCGACGACCTCGACGAGCTGACCGGCGACGGCCGGCGCCGGGCGCTCCTGACGGTCGATGCCGAGGGTACGACCCATTCGCGCTACCGCGTCCTGGTGACGCCGATCGGGCTCGCCGACGCAGACCTGATCGTGGCCGTCCCTCTCACCGAAGTCGACGAGACGCTCGCCCGGGTGATGTGGATAGAGATCGTCGTCACGCTGGCGGCGCTGGTAGCGCTCGGCGGCACCGCCTGGTGGCTTGTGCGCCGCGAGCTGCGACCGCTCGACCGCATGGCCACCACGGCCGGAGAGATCGCCGCCGGCGACCTCTCCCAGCGCGTGCAGCCGGCCGAGCGGACCACCGAGGTCGGTCGTCTGGGCCTGGCGCTCAACGAGATGCTGGCCCAGATCGAGCGCGCCTTCGCCGCCCAGGAGGCGTCGGAGCAGCGGCTGCGCCGCTTTCTCGCCGACGCCTCACACGAACTGCGCACGCCGCTGACCTCGATCCGCGGCTACGCCGAGCTGTTTCGGCGCGGCGCCGGTGAGCGTCCCGAGGACCTGGCCGTCTCGATGCGCCGCATCGAGGACGAGGCGCGCCGCATGGGCGTGCTCGTCGACGACCTCCTGCTCCTGGCCCGGCTGGACGCCGACCGGCCCCTGGCGCAGGACACGGTCGACTTCGCAGCCCTGGTCGCCGACTGCGTCCGCGACGCCACAGCCGCCGATCCGGAGCAGGAGATCTCTTTGGCCGGCCCCGACCGGCTGCTCCTGACCGGCGACGCCGACCGCCTGCGGCAGGTCGTCATGAACCTGCTCACCAATGCCGTCCGTCACACGCCGCCGCAGACGGCGGTGGAGGTCCGGCTGGAGCTGGGCGGCATGGCCGCCGCAACCCAGCCGGGGACCGCCGCTCCGCCGCCGGCCGGGGTCGACGGCCCTCCCCCGGCCGACACCGCCGTCCTGACCGTCTGCGACCACGGCCCAGGACTCCCGCCGGACCAGCTCGACCGCGTGTTCGAAGCCTTCTATCGCGTCGATACCGGCCGCGCCCGGGACACCGGCGGCTCGGGGCTCGGGCTGGCGATCGTCAAGACGGTCGTGGAGGCACACGGCGGCGCGGTCATGGTGGAGTCGGCGCCCGGCGCAGGGGCCACTTTCCTCGTGCGCCTCCCGCTGCGGCCGGCCGCCGCCCTCGGCGACGGCCCATCGCAGGGAGAAGACGAGTCCGGCCCGGACCCTTCCGACATGTCATTGCCCACCTCCGGCGAGCGCGGGTAGACTGACGGGCGCGGCACACCGGCGCAGCCGGTCTCTGCCGCGCCCGGCTTCCACCCCGTCCGCTCCGGAGGTGCTGCATGAAGGTCCTGGTCGTCGGCGGCGGCGGCCGCGAGCACGCGCTCGTCCACGCCTTCGCCTCCTCGTCGCTGCAGCCCACGGTCTTCTGCGCTCCCGGCAACGCCGGCATCGCCGCCGAGGCCGAATGCCTGCCGATCGGCGCCGAGGACATCGACGAACTGCTGCGCTTCGCCTGCAAGGAGAAGATCGACCTCACGGTCGTGGGCCCGGAGGCGCCGCTGGTGGCCGGGATCGCCGACACGTTCACCGCTCACGGCCTGCTCACCTTCGGCACCGATCGCGCCGCCTCGCAGCTCGAGGGCAGCAAGTCGTTCGCCAAGGACGTGATGTACGAGGCCAAGGCGCCGACCGGGCGCTTCCGGCGCCACGACAACCTCGACGACGCCCTGCGCTGCCTCGAAGTCCAGGACACGTACCCGCTGGTGATCAAGGCCGACGGTCTCGCCGCCGGCAAGGGCGTCGTCATCGCTCACGACTTCCAGGAGGCGCGCCGGGCGGTCGAGGAGAACCTCCGCCATCACAGGTTCGGCGCCGCCAGCGACAGCGTGCTGATAGAGGAGCATCTCACCGGCTCCGAGGTCAGCCTGCTGGCACTCTGCGACGGCGGCACGATCCTGCCTATGGCTCCGGCGCAGGACTACAAGCGGATCTTCGCCGACGACGAGGGACCCAACACCGGCGGCATGGGCAGCTACTGTCCGGTGCCGGGCTTCGGGCCGCGCGAGATCGACTTCATCGTCGAGACCGTCTACGAGCCGGTCATCGAGGCGCTGCGCCGGCGCGACATCACCTTCCGCGGCGTCCTCTACGGAGGCCTGATCATCACCGACGACGGCGCCCGTGTCCTCGAGTTCAACTGCCGCTTCGGCGACCCCGAGACGCAGGCCATCCTGCCGCGCCTGCGCAGCGACTTGCTCGAGGTCTGCCTCGCGACGGCCCGCGGCGAGCTGGCCGGCGTGCGACTCGACTGGCATCCCGACGCCTGCGTCTCGGTCGTGATGGCCTCGCGCGGCTATCCCGAGTCGAGCTCCAGGGGCGACGTGATCAGCGGCCTCGAAGAGGCTGACGGACTCGAGGCCGTCGACGTCTACCACGCCGGCACCGGTTTCGGCGAGGCCTGCAGCGACGGCACGCGGCCGGTCGTCACCGCCGGCGGCCGTGTGCTGGCGGTGAGCGCGCTCGGCGAGACGTTCGCGGCGGCACGCGAGCGTGCCTACCAGGGGATCGAGCGCATCGCCTTCCCGGGCATGCAGTCCAGACCGGACATCGCCGCGCGCGCGGTGCGCGCAGAGAGGGGCGAGTGGAGCCTCTTCCCTCCGGGTTGGGCCGGCTGAGCCGCCGCGATCGGCGTCGCGTCGATGCGCCTCGCGACACCCCCTGCTGACTCGCAGCGCGCGTGGAGCGCAACCCACCGGCAGGGTGTCGCGACCCACGCCGTCCACACCACGCACCACTGACGCTCAGCAAACGACATCGAGACAACGACACCGCCCGGGACCGGCCGGGAGCGAGAAGGAGCAGAGATGGAAGAGACACGGACCGAGGTCGAGGCAATGATGGCCGGCATGGACGCCAGCCCGGTGCTCGTGGGCATCGTGATGGGCAGCGAGAGCGACCGCGAGGTCATGCAGCCGGCCTCCACCGAGCTCGAGGAGCGCCGCATCCCGTTCGAGGTCACCGTGCTGTCGGCGCATCGCACCCCAGACAAGGTCGCCGAGTACGCCCGCGGCGCCCAGGCGCGCGGGCTCAAGGTGATCATCGCCGGAGCCGGTAAGGCCGCGGCGTTACCCGGCGTCATCGCCGCCTACACCAACCTGCCGGTGATCGGGGTGCCGATCAAGACGAGCGACCTCGGCGGACTCGACTCTCTGCTGAGCATCGTGCAGATGCCGTCCGGAGTGCCGGTGGCCTGCGTGGCCATCAACGGCGCCCGCAACGCGGCCATCCTGGCGGCGAAGATCCTCGACGTCTGAGGGGCGAGCCGGATCGCCGGAACCGACCGGCGTGGCGATCACCGGCGCGGCAGCCGGCCGACACCCAGCCACGTCGTGGCCACGGTCGCCACCACGACCATGGCGGCGGCGATGCCCAGCGTCGGCGACACCCCCAGGAGCGCGGCGACGTGACCCCACACCGCGCTCCCCAGCGCCGCCGTCAGGTAGAGCGCTGCGAGGCAGGCACCAAGCATGCGCGCCCGCATGGCATCCGGCACCGCCGTCTGCACGGCCATGCAGAGCAGGACGATGACGCCGGTCCAGGCTGCCCCGATGACGACCAGGGCGACGGCGATCGCGGGGACCGACGAGCAGAGGGCCGGAACGAGCATCGCGGCTGCACAGGCCAGCGTCAGTGCCGTCACCGCGATGCCGATCGGGCGCCGCCGCAGGAGGCGCAGGACGAGGACGACGCCGCAGATGCCTCCCAGTCCGGCGGCCGCCTGCAGCAGTCCGAAGCCGGCCGGCCCCAGATCGAGCGGTCCGCGCGCCACGACGACGAGCAGTGACCAGACGGCGCTGGTCCCGAAGGCCAGCGCGCCGACGCGCAGGACGGCGTTGCGTACGGTGGGCGTCAGCGCCGCCGTGTGCACGCCCGCGCGCAGAGCGCCGGTGACCCGGGTCGCCGTTACCGGCTCCGCCGCCCGCGTCGCGGGCATCCGCCGCACCGAGGCCGCAGCGGCAAGAAAGGCGCCGGCGTCGGCGCACAGCGCCGCAGCGATGCCGGCGCCGGCGATGAGCAGGCCGCCGAGCGATCCGCCGGAGGCGCGGCCGATCCACTGATGACCGGCGTGTGCGGCGCCGGCCGTGACACCCCCCGCGAGACCGGCGCCGGCGCCGCCGGCTGCCAGGGCCGGCCAGCCCGCCGCCAACACGCCGTGACCCAGCCCCATCCCGCCGGCCACGAGCAGCAGGAGCACCGGGCCCACGATGCCGGTCAGCACCAGCGTGGCCAGCATGACGGCGACGAACGCCAGCACAACTGACGTACCGCGCACAAGCCGTCGCATGTCGACCAGGTCCACGAGCGCCGCCGAGAACAGCACCGCAAGGCAGACACCGAACGTGATCACCGCCTGCACACCCGCCACTAGCCTGGCATCCCGGGTGAGCTCGGTCATCAGCCACGCGGCCGTCGTCTCCTGCAGCCAGGCCCCGACGGCCGCAAGGATCGCCGCCGGCCACAGCCGGCCGACGCTGCTGCTCCGGTCTGTGCCGGCGGCGCGGTTCACGGTATCTGCTGCGGTACGGCTCACCGCGCCTCCACCTCTCCGGGGCAGCGTCGCGACACGCCACGGATGCGACCGCGCCCGCACGCGCGACGACTCAACGACCCATGGTCCGCTTGCTATGCTCGACAGCACAGGGCCGAATCTTGATTCCGGCCGCCGGCCGTGCAGCCGGCGAGATGTGTTGACCGCAGACATGGAGGGATGTCAGATGAGCAAGACCTCGTACGCCGCCGCCGATGCCGCCCCACCGGTCGGTCCGTACTCCCCAGCCGTGGGCAGCGGCGATCTGCTCTTCCTGTCGGGACAGATCGCCTTGGATGCCGCCGGTGAAACCGTGGGGGAGACCGCCGCCGAGCAGGCCCGCAAGGCTCTCGAGAACATGCATTCGCTGCTCACGGCGGCCGGTCTCGACATGGACGCCGTGCTCAAGACCACGATCTTCCTGACCGACATGGCCGACTTCGCCGACGTCAACGAGGTCTACGCGAGCTTCTTCACGCCACCGTTCCCGGCCCGGTCTACAGTCGCCGTGGCGGCTCTGCCGAAGGGCCTCCGGGTCGAGATCGAGGCCGTCGCACAGCGCTGACTGGCCCGCCGGTCGTGCCGCGACGCTCGTCGCTCCGGCCGAGGCGGTACGACCGTGACCTCACCGGCGGCCGCTGCGTCCGGCCGCCGGAGGCGCTCGTGTCCGAAGTGAACGGCCACGAAGTCCTGCCGAGTCCCCACGACCCACGCCGCGCGGTCAACGCGACGGCGACACGTTCCCCCGCCCGCGGGGAACACTGGAGGCATGAGCAAGCGCCCTGTCACATCGCCTCTGGTCGGCGGAACAAGCGGGCCGTTCCCGGCGGCCGCCGACACCGGCAACTACGTCTTCGTGTCGATGCAGCTGCCGAGCGACGTCCACGGGCGCCCGGTGGACGACCCGGCGGCACAGCAGGCGTCCCGGGCCCTCGACAACGTCCGCCTGCACCTGCAGGTCGTCGGACTGCGGCTCGACGACATCGTGAAGCTGACGCTCTACCTCACCGACCTCGTCGATCTGACGCCGGTCGACACGGCGCTGGCGGCCGCCTTCGTGGTACCGCTGCCGGCCCGCACCGCAATCGCCGTCGCCGACCTACCGGCGGGTGCGGCAGTCGGCATCGAGGCGATCGCCGTCCGCTACTGACGGTCGCTGTCAGCCGCCCGGCACCGATGACACTGCGAACGCTCCCCGCGACGCCGGCGCAGAAGAAGACGGGAGTGGTCCGGCGCAGACCGGATGGGCGGTCTGGCGCAGACCCGAGCGGCGGCCCGGCGCCTGTACCGTGGAGGCCACCGCTGCTGCCGCGGCGGGCTGTGAGAGAATCGCCCACAGCAGAGCAGCCCCGGCGCGGCGACCACCGCGGCCGCGCCGGATCACGACCGGAGGCATCGCGATGATCGAGCGCTACACCCTGCCCGAGATGGGCGGCATCTGGACCGACGAGGCGAGGATGCGCGCCTGGCTGGCCGTCGAGATCGCCGCCGTCAAGGCCTGGGCGAAGCTCGGCAAGGTACCACCGGAGGCGGTCGCCGAGATCGAGGCCCGGGCGGACTTCGACGTCGCCCGCGTCAACGAGATCGAACAGACGACCAACCACGACGTCATCGCGTTCCTCACCAACGTCGCCGAGCACGTCGGCGAGTCGAGCAAGTACATCCACTACGGGATGACGAGCAGCGACATGCTCGACACCGGCCTGGCGCTGCAGATCCAGGCCGCCGGCGAGCTGCTGCAGCGGGATCTGTCGGCGCTCGGCGTGGTGCTCAAGCGCCGCGCCCTCGAGTACCGTGACGCGGTCCAGGTGGGCCGCACCCACGGCGTGCACGCCGAGCCGATCACCTTCGGCATGAAGCTCGGCATCTGGGCCTTCGAGACGCGCCGCGACCTCGACCGCCTGCGGCGCGCCACGGACGAGGCCGCCGTCGGCAAGATCAGCGGCGCCGTGGGCGCCTACAACCACATCGACCCGCGCGTGGAGGAGCTTGTCTGCGACGGGCTCGGCATCGGCTTCGAGCCGATCTCCAGCCAGGTGGTGCAGCGCGACCGGATCGCCGCCTTCCTGAACGCCGTCGCCATCGCCGGAGCGAGCGTCGAGAAGATGGCCGTCGAGGTCCGCCACCTGCAGCGCACCGAGGTCCGCGAGGCCGAGGAGGCGTTCGGCAAGGGGCAGAAGGGATCCTCGGCGATGCCGCACAAGCGTAACCCCATCCTCAGCGAACGCATGGCCGGCTGCGCCCGCGTGCTGCGCGCCAATGCCATGGTCGGCCTGGAGAACATCGCGCTCTGGCACGAGCGGGACATCAGCCACAGCAGCGCCGAGCGCATCGTGCTGCCGGACAGCTGCATCCTGCTCGACTACATGCTGCAGAAGTGGACCAGACTCATCGACGGGCTGGTCGTCGACACCGAGCGCATGCGCGCCAACCTCGACCTCAGCCACCGGCTGGTCTTCAGCGAGGCGATGCTGCTGGCGCTCATCGACACCGGCATGCTGCGCGAGGACGCCTACAGGGTGGTCCAGGAGAGCGCCATGACAGCCTGGCAGGAGGGTCGCGACTTCGGCGAGTTGATCGCGGCCAATCCCGGCGTCCAGGCCGTGATGACCCCCGAAGAGGTCGCCGCCGTGCTCGACCCAGGCCGTCACGCCGCCGGCCGCGACGTCATCTTCGCCCGCCTCGAGGCGCTCTCGTTCGACGACTGACGCAGGGCTGCCAAAGCGAGGCTCAGCGGTCTGCCGGTCTGCACCTTCGACACTGACTTCCAGCGTCTCGGCGTCGAGACACAGGCGCCCGGCTGACCGTCGGCGGCCGGACGGTCAGACGTCTGCTTCCACCGCGGTCACCTCGGCCGGCGCCGGCAGCGCCACCGTCTCGATGTGCTCCTTCTCCACGATCGAGACCTCGCGAGTCTCGATGCCGGCGATCCACGTGAGGACGAATCCGGCGATGCCGACACACCCCATGAGCATGACCGTCTCGGTCTGGCCGATCGCCTCCTTGAGGTTCGGCAGCAGGAAGACACCCAGCACGGCGCCGAACTTGCCGGCCGCGGCTGCGAACCCGTGCCCGGTAGCTCGCATGTGCGTCGGGTACGCCTCGGCCGGGATCAGGAAGGTCGTCGAGTTGGGGCCGGCGTTGATGAGCAGGTTGAACAGCGCGTAGCCGAGCAGCACCATCCAGAGCGGATCGCCGTAGAGATCGGCCACGGCCAGCAGGATCAACGCCAGGCCGGCGCCGAGAAAGCCGATCTTCTGCAGCGGCAGCCGGCCCACCCGGTCCACGAGCAGGATGGCGACCCAGAAGCCGACGATGAGCAGGCTGTCCAAGGCTGCCGTGGCCTCCGTGGACTGCAGGTCCCTGGTCACCCAGTCGGCCGTGCTGTCGCCGATGCCCATGCCGGTGAGCAGGATGGGCGTATACAGGCCGATGCCGTACATCATCACGTCGAGCAGGAACCAGCCGCCGGCGCACAGGACGGTGGCCCGCACGTACTTCTTCCGGAACAACTCGAGATAGCTCGGCTGCGGCATCGCCTTGCCACGTGCCTTCATGTTCGCGTAGCTGGGCGTCTCCGGCAGCGTGCGCCGGGCGATCATGATGGCGATCGCCGGCAGGCAACCGAACGTGAGCATCCAGCGCCACGCCTCGACCGACTGGTCAAGGTAGAGAAAGAGCACACCGACCGCCGCGCCGGCCATCATGCCGTACGCCTGGAAGCTGAAGCCGCCGATGAGCCAGCGTCCGCGCACCTCGTTGGGCAGGTACTCGGCCGAGAACGAGGCCGCGATCGGGTAGTCGGCACCCACCGCCAGACCAAGCAGGAAGCGGAAGGCGATGAGCGAGGCCACGTTCCACGACAGTCCGCCGGCGACGGCGAACACGACGAAGCCGACGAGATCCCACGTGTACAGCCTCTTGCGGCCGAACTTGTCCGTAAGGAAGCCACCGATGCCGGCGCCGAAGACCGCCCCGAGGATGGCGGCCGAGCTCACCAGGGACATCGTGAACGCCGAGAGGCCGAAGCGCTGGTCGATCACCGGCAGGGCGACGGCCATGATGAACAGATCGAAGCCGTCCAGGCCGACGCCGCCGGCCGACAGGAACCACGCCTTCTTCTGCAGCGGGGTGAGCTTCACCCGGCCGCTCGCGGCAGAGGCGCTGTCCACGGATCTCTCCTCTCATCGGGGATCCCGGGGCGTCCCCTGCCAGGGCGCCCGTGATCCGCGTTCTCCTCCCGGCGACGGCTGCGCTGGCCGGCGCTGCGGCGCTTCGGTCCGCCTCTCTCAGATCGGATCGCGCAGGATCGGGCAGCTCATGCAGTGTCCGCCGCCGCGTCCGCGCCCAAGCTCGAAGCCCGGCATGGTGAGGACCTCGATGCCGGCCTCGCGCATCTTCTGCACCGTGTACGTGTTGCGCTCGTAGGCGACCACCACGCCCGGCTCGAGCGCCAGTGTGTTGTTGGCGTCGTCCCACTGCTCGCGTTGCTGCTCATACTGGTTGCCGCCGGTGGAGACGACGCGCAGCGGACCCACATCGAGCGCGTCGGTGACGGCGTCGATGAAGCTCGGCTCCATGGTGACGTCGAAGGCGCCTTCCTTGTCCGCCGGGCGCAGGCTGATGGCGGTGATGTTGTCGGTGACCTGGGTGTAGGCGGTCACCACGTCGCGGTCGAGCATCGTGAAGACCGTGTCGAGGTGCATGTGGGCGCGGTCGCGGCCCATGCCGCAGGCGATGACCCGCTCCACGGCGCCTCCGGCGAACAGCTGCCTGGCGACCGCTTCGATCATCTCCCACGAGGTCCGCTCGCTCATGCCGATCAGAACGGCGCCGTTGCCGATCGGCTGCACGTCGCCGCCCTCCATGGAGGCATGGCCGAAGTCGGTGGCGTGCAGACGCTCGTGCTCGTCGAGCCCCGGGTACCAGAAGCCGAAGTCGGCGTCGGCGAACATGGGGTGGAACTTGTAGATGGCCAGCATGTTGAAGGCCTCGCGGCGACGGGCCGGCCAATACATCGGGTTCACCGTGACACCGCCGTAGATCCAGTCCGAGGAGTCCCGCGTGAACAGCGAGTTGGGCAGCGGCGGCAGGATGAAGGCCGCCGGATCCCGGCCGACCCAGGCGGCGCCCAGCGAGCGGCCGGCCAGCGCCGCGACATCGACCCTGGTCTCGGCCACGGTGAGGCCACCGGTGAGGTGCTTGGCAAGCTGATCCGGCTTCATGGCCTCCAGATAGGCGCCCACCTCGTCGACCAGCGACCAGCCGACCGTGTACGGGGTGCAGACCTGCCCGATGATCCACTTCCTGGCGGCCTCGCCGGCGGTGAAGGCCTCAGTGAGCAGATCGTGGACGTCGAAGACCTCGATGCCGCGGTCGCGCATGATCTTGACGAACTGGTCGTGCTCCCACTGCGCGCGCTCTACCCAGATGACATCGTCGAAGAGCAGGTCGTCGTGGTTGGCGGGAGTCAGTCGCTTCTGCGAGAGGTCGGGCCGGCAGACGATGACCTGGCGCAGCTTGCCGCACTCCGACTGGACGCTGTAGGTGGCCATGCTGTCTCTCTCCTTCATGCTGCCTGTCTTCTGATGAGTGGCTCCGGATCGACGTCCGGACGCGTCGTCTGAGCCCCGCGCGTGTCAGTCTGGCTCGTCAGTCCGGCACTATCTGCGTGCCCGCATCACCCTCCACGATCCGCTCGATGTCCTTGAGGGCACCGATCGCCGCTCGATTGCCGGTGGCGTCGACGAAGTGGCACGCCGCCTCGACCTTGGGGCCCATGGAGCCGGCCGGGAACGAGTACCGGCCCAGCTCGGACGGAGTCGTCCTGCCCAGCCGCCGCTGCTCCGGCGTGCCCCAGTCGAGGTACACGCCGTCGGCGTCGGTCGCCACCACGAAGACATCGGCCTTCAGGTCGCGCGCCAGCAGCTCGCTGGCCCAGTCCTTGTCGATGACCGCCTCGACGCCCAGGAGCGTCCGCGTGCCGTCGGCCGAGTAGGCAGTGGGGATGCCGCCGCCGCCGGCGCAGATGACCACCGTGCCCTTCTCCAGCAACCACTTGACGGTGCGGATCTCGAAGATGCGTTCCGGCTTCGGCGAGGGCACCACCCGGCGCCAGGCGTCGCCGTCCTGCTTGAACGTCCAGCCTTTCTCGGCAGCCAGCGTGTCGGCCGTGGCCTTGTCGTAGACGGGGCCGACGAACTTGGTCGGATCCTTGAAGGCGGGATCGTCGGGGTCGACCTCGATCTGTGTCAGCAGAGTGGCGAACGGTGTCTCGAAGGGCAGCAGGTTGCCGAGCTCCTGCTCGATCATGTAGCCGATCATGCCCTCGGTCTGGGCGTCGAGGACATCGAGCGGATAGGGCTCGACGGCCGTGTAGGCCTGCGACTGCAACGCCAGCAGACCGACCTGGGGACCGTTGCCGTGGCTGAGCACCAGCTGGTGCTTCTCGGCCACCGGCGCCAGCTGCCGACAGGCCACGCGGACGTTCTCACGCTGCATCTCGGCCGTCATGGGCTGGCCGCGCTGCAGCAGCGCGTTGCCGCCCAGCGCCGTCACCACAAGCATCTCGATCTCCTCTCGTCCGCGGACCCCGGATCCCTATCTGGAGCACTCATGCCCGCATCCTCGGTGGCTGCCGCCTCCGCGACGACCCTCAGGCACCCAGGGTGGCCACCATCACCGCCTTGATCGTGTGCATGCGGTTCTCGGCCTGCGCGAAGACGATGGAGGCCGGCGACTCGAAGACCTCTTCGCTGACCTCCATGCAGTCGATGCCGAACTTCTCGTAGATCTGCTCGCCGACCTCGGTCTCACGGTTGTGGAAGGCCGGCAGGCAGTGCATGAACTTCGTGTCGGGGTTGCCGGTCTTCTTCATCACGTCCATCGTGATGCGATACGGCGTGAGCAGCTCGATGCGCTGCTGCCACACATCGTCGGGCTCGCCCATCGAGACCCAGACGTCGCTGTAGAGGAAGTCCGCGCCCTTGACCCCCTCGGCCACGTCGTCGGTGATCGTCAGGCGGGCGCCGGTCTGGGCCGCGATCTCCCGGCACTGGGCGACGAGCTGCTCGCCGGGCCACAGGGACTTGGGTCCGCAGAGACGCACGTCCATGCCCAGCTTGCAGCCACCCACCATCAGCGAGTTGCCCATGTTGTTGCGCGAGTCGCCGAGGAAGCAGTAGGCGATCTGGCGCATGGGCTTGTCGCTGTGCTCCACCATCGTGAGGATGTCGCAGAGGATCTGGGTGGGGTGAAACTCGTCGGTGAGGCCGTTGTAGACGGGCACGCCGGCGTACTTGGCCAGCTCCTCGACCACCTCCTGGCCGAAGCCGCGGTACTCGATGGCGTCGTAGAGGTGGCCGAGCACCCGGGCGGTGTCCTTCATCGACTCCTTGTGACCGATCTGCGAGCCGCTGGGCCCCAGGTAGGTGACGTGGGCGCCCTGGTCGTAAGCCGCCACCTCGAACGAGCAGCGGGTCCGCGTCGAGCTCTTCTCGAAGATCAGGGCGATGTTCTTGCCCTTGAGGCGCTGCTCCTCGTAGCCACCGTACTTGGCCGCCTTGAGGTCGGCGGCCAGCTTGATGAGGAAGCGGATCTCATCGGGCGTGAGGTCGAGCAGCTTGACGAAGTGACGGTTGCGCAGGTTGAAGGCCATGCTGGGTCCCTCCCGTGATGGTAGTGGCCGATTCGTCCCGTGACTGCACATGCGATCGTGTCGCGAGGCTATCCGATCGCCGCCGCCAGACCGAGGACGGCGAAGTTGATGACCATCAGGATCGCCAGCAGCGGCCAGAGGAAGCGCCAGAGCGTCCCGTAGCCGACCATCGCGATCGCGATGCCGCCCATGACCACGGCGGACGTGGGCGTCACCAGGTTCACGATGCCCGAGGCCGACTGATAGGCGGTGATCAGCAGGGCCGAGGAGACCCCGGCGAAGCCGGCCAGCGGCGCGAAGATGGGCATCGTCACCGCGGCCAGGCCCGAGGTCGACGGGATGAGGAACGACAACGGGATGTACAGGATGTAGATGATGGTGATGAAAGCGATGCCGCCCACGCCGCCGACGGCTTGTTCAGACCAGTAGAGCACGGTGTCGGTGATGTTGCCGTTGTTCATGATCACCGTGACCCCGCGAGCGATGCCGATGATCAGCGCCACGCCGAGCAAGTCGCTGGCACCGGAGACGAACGAGCCGACGAGCTTCTCCTCCGACAGGCCACCGGCGATACCGATGAGGATGGCGAAGGCGAGGAACGAGGCGGTCATCTCGGGGAACCACCAGCCGAGCGTCGGGAAGGGGATGTGCAGCGCGTCCCACGGCACGATGCCGTAGATCATGACGACGAACGCCAGAGCGAACAGGGTGATGACGATCTTGCGGCGCAGCGTGAACTCGCCCAGAGCGTCGTCGCCGTCGCTCTCCACCAGGTACTTCTCCTCAAGCTCCGCCTTCTTGTCGAAGACCAGCGACCGGGTGGGGTCGTCTTTGACGCGCTTCGCGTAGCGCATCACGAACAGGATCCCGGCGACCAGGCTCACGACCAGGATGATGATGCGCGGCAGGGCGCCGTCGCTGATCGAGACGTCGGCGAACCCGGAGGCGATGCCGGTGGCGAACGGGTTGATGGTGGAGCCCATGGTGCCGATGCCGGCACCCAGGAGCAGTATCGCCGAGGCGACCAGCGAATCGTAGCCGGCGGCCAGCATCACGGCGATGATCAACGGATAGAAGGCGAGCGTCTCCTCCGCCATCCCGAACGTGGTGCCGCCCAGAGCAAAGAGCGTCATGAGCACGGGGATCATCCACTTCTCGCGACCGCGCATCTTCCTGACCACCCTGGCGATGCCGGCGTTGATGGCGCCGGTCGTCATGGTCACCCCCAGGAAGCCGCCGATGACGATCACGAAGAACGCGACCCCGATGGCGCCGAAGAGGGTGCCGACGGTGTCGCTGTTCGTGTTGATGGCGCCCTTGTCGTCCTCCAGGCCGTACGTGCCGGTGATCGGCGCCCGCAGCGTGTCGAAGAAGGGGTTCTGCGGCGTCTGCTCCACCCGGTGGTAGGAGTCGGGAATGGGCTCGCCGTCCTTGTTGTACTTGTAGCTGCCGGCCGGGATGGCGTAGGTGAGGATCGTCATGACGACGATGAGCAGGAAGAGGATCGTGTACGCAGTGGGGAACTTGAAGTGGTGCTTCCGCCCGGGCTCCGGCAGCGGTTCGCCCGTGTCACTCGAGGCCGTATCACCGGACATAGTCCACCCTCCTCGCTACCCGGGCAGGATACCGCACGCCATCCTTCCCATACCGACACGAACACCGCGTCAGGATGCCGCGAGCATCCGTCGAGTCCGGTCCGTGGGGATACCGGGCTCCGCGTCGCGCTGCCTGTGCCGCTCCGCCGAGTGATTCGACAGGTGCAGGCCAGGACTTAACTTCTGGTTTTCGGCGCCCGGCCTTCGGCCCCTGTCCCGACGGCGACGGGATTCTGCTGAAGGTCTCCCGTCCACCTGCCGATACCTTCCACGACAGCGGCCCGCCGTCCGCCCCGCCGACGGCGGCACCGTTCGGGATCTCGTGGGCGACCGCGGCTGCGGCCGCGGTCGCCCACTGTGCGCCGAGGAGGATGGTCGATGGCGATCTGCCCGGGTTGTGGGAAGGAGATCCGCGACGACATCTGGGTCTGCGGGCGCTGCGGCGCCCTGGTCGCCGGCGGCGCGCCGTCATCTCCCGGCGGCCGATACGGCCCCGTGGGAGCGGCCGGCGACGGCGGTGCCTCAGCCGCGATCGGCGGCGCGTACGGCAGCGTGGGACCGGCCGGCGGCGCGTATCCCGCGGCGGCGCCGATGAGCGGCTCCCCGGCGGGCCAGGCGACATCGTTCGCCGGCGGCTCCCCGGCCTACGGCGGGCCGTCGGCCGGCGGCGCCGGAGCGCTGCCGGGAGGCGCGATCGGCTTCGGCGAGCAGCCGCTGCCGGCGGGCACATCCGGCGCCCCGCAGAAGGCGGAGAGCCGCGGCACGTCCCACGCCGTCGTCATCGCGGCCATCGTGGGCTTCGTCGCCGTGGCGGCCATCGTCGCCGTCTGGTTCTTCGTGCTGCGCGGCGGAGGCGGCGGCGACATCAGCCCCTACGTGGGGCAGTGGCAGATCACGGTGCCGGGGTCGACCATGGCGCAGACGCTCTCGATCGCCGATGTCGACGGTCAGGCACAGCTCACGATGACCGTCTCGCAGGCCGGCCAGGCCGCTGTGCAAGCCGGCGGCCCGTTCAAGATGGAGCTCGACGGCGACCGCCTCTACACCACCTTCGAACCCACCGACGACGCCAGCGAAGAGCAGAAGATGGCCGCCGAGATGATCACGTCGGCGTTCGGCGCCATGGTCGACGACTTCAAGATGGTGTTCACGCGCGGCTCGAGCCCGGACGTCCTCACCTTGTCCATCGAAGGCGACCTCAAGAACGGCGTCGGAAGCCTCGCGGCGCTCGGCGGGCAGGAGACCCAGCTCAGTCGGGTGCCGGAGACGCAGTGACACCGTGACCCGGCCACGGCGTGGCGACTGCGCCGACCGCGCGGAGCTGGTCGCGACTGCCGCTCACGGCCCGATGTCGCCCTCAGCCGGTCGACGCCCCGCAGCGGCGACGCAGATAGGCGCGAGCCTGTTCGCGCATCCGCTCGCCGCTGAAAGGTGCGCCGTGCCCCGCGTACACGATCTCCACCGGCAGATCGAGCAGCCGCCGCATCGTGGCGCAGTAGTCGGCGATGCTCGAGCCGTCGAGCTCGTCGAGCAGCGCTCCCATGTAGATCACGTCGCCGGCGAACAGCATCCCCGAACGCTCCTCCCAGAGTCCGATCGACCCCGGCGAGTGCCCGGGCAGATGAAGCACCCGGAAACGGCGGTCTCCGAGGTCCACGACGTCGCCCTCGCTCATCTGCAGCGCCGGCACCGCCGGCACGACCGTGTGCTCGGCGGGTACAAAGCCGGCCGAAGGCAGCGCCGAGACCAGCAGACCGTCGTGCGGCACACCGGTGCCCGACCCGCCACCGGCCGACGCTGACTCGGGCCCCTCGTCCCCATACTCCTCTGCCGCCAGCGCCTCCCACAGGTCGGGTGGATACTCGTCCGCCAGCAGCGGATGCCAGTCGCTCTCCTCGCTCAGGCCGGCCGCCTCGATCGGATGTACGATCCGCGGCCAGAATCGGTGCGCGCCGCCGTGATGATCGGCATGCGCATGCGTGACGACGAGGAGCAGCGGCCGCTCGCCGGCGAGACCCCAGGCGGCCAGCGCCGACGGCAGATCGCCGAGGCCCATGCCGGCGTCGACGAGCAGGTCGGACTCGCGACCGCGGACGTGCCAGATGTTCGCCTGCATCAGGTCGTGGACGTGCGGCTCCCAGATCCGTGTGATGCCGTTGGCGACCTGCTCGGCGGCGAACCACTCCTCGGCCACCGGGAGCCCGCTCCCGCCGTCGGGCGGCGGGAGCCGCCCGCCTTCATCGCGGTCCGCTGCCGGCCGCGTCACTCAGCTCGTCCCCGGTCCGCGACCGCGCAGCTTCTCCATCTCAGCCTGGACATCGGCCTCGCTGACGTCTTTGCGCCCAAAGACGTCCCAGGCGTTGAACGCCAGGCCGATGCCCCAGCCGATCATCACCCACATCGGCCAGAAGTAACCGCGGCTGGTCAGGTACCAGACCAGCACCAGGAACACGTTGACGATCACATACGCGACCAGGTGCCCGTAGAAGTCCTTGCGCTTCTTGATGCGCTTGACCGCCGCCTCCCGCAGCTGCTCCTCGGTCATCATGCCGTCGGCCATCGTTCCCTCCAAGTCCGCACCGCGTCCGGTGCATACTATCGGCAACACGTCGCACATCCCATGTGCGATGATGAGAGAGGACGAAGGCCCGCGACGGTCGCCCGACGACCGCCGCCTCCTGCGCAACGGAGGGATCGATGACAGACGCCACCAACGCCCCGTCGGACGCGCTCTTCGAGTCGCACGAGCCCGACCTTGAGCTGCTCGGTCGCGGCAAGGCGCGAGACATCTACCGTCTCGACGGCGGCGACCTGCTCATTGTCACCAGCGACCGCATCTCGGCGTTCGACGTCATCCTGCCCACCCCCATCCCGGGCAAGGGCGTGGTCCTCAACGAGGTCTCCAACTACTGGTTCGAGGCGACCCGGCATCTCATCGCCAACCACATCGTCGATCCCGATCCCTTCGCCGGTATCGCCGGCAAGGAGCACCTGCGTGGCCGCTCCGTCGTGGTACGGCGTGCTCGCTCGCTGGCGATCGAGGCCATCGTGCGTGGCTACATCACCGGCTCGGGCTGGACCGAGTACAAGCGCAGCGGCACCGTCTGCGGCATCGATCTGCCGGCCGACCTAAAGGAGAGCCAGCAGCTTCCCGAGCCGCTGTTCACCCCGTCCACCAAGGCCGAGCAGGGCGCTCACGACGAGAACATCAGCTTCGAGCAGGCCGTCGACATCGTCGGTCGCGAGACGGCCGAGAGCGTCCGTGACGCCAGCCTGTCGCTCTACACCTTCGCGGCAGCCTACGCACGCGAGCGCGGCATCATCATCGCCGACACCAAGTTCGAGTTCGGCTACCTCGACGACGGCTCGCTGATCCTCATCGACGAAGCGCTCACGCCGGACTCGTCGCGGTTCTGGCCGCTCGACGGCTTCACGCCCGGTCGCTCGCAGCCCAGCTTCGACAAGCAGTTCGTGCGCGACTACCTGGAGAGCCTCGGCTGGGACAAGCGGCCGCCGGCGCCGGAGCTCCCCGACGATGTCGTCCGCCGGACGGCCGAGAAGTACCGCGAGGCGCAGCGGCGGCTCACCGGACAGGAGGATGTGTGATGGCCAGCGACGAGGAGCGTCAGACCGAGACGGCGCAGCAGACGGAGAGCAGCGCCCAAAGTGCGGCGGCCGCCGATGGGTCCAGCGGCGAAGACCAGACATCCATCGACAAGACCGCGGTCGTGAGACTGCAGGCCGGCCGGGCCGATGTCCGCATGAGCGCCATCGGCCTCCTCTCGACCGAGAGCGCGCAGCTCAAGATGAGCCCGGCCGCCCTGACGTACGCGCGCGGTCCCGTCGAGCTCAAGCTCTCGTCGGCCAGCATGCTGGTGACCGGCGGCGACGTCAACGTGCAGTACGGCGGCGCGCAGATCCTCGCGGCCGGCGGCGACGTGCGGCTCGCCACCGCGGCCGCCGGGGCGGTGGTCGCCCGCGAGGTCCACGTGGAGCGCGGCCTGGTCGGCATGCTGGTGGCCCGCGACGCGGAGCTGTCCGACGGCGCCCGCGTCATCCTGCGCCCGTCCGGTGCCGCCGCGCTCGGCGCCGGCTTCGCCGGCGGCCTGCTGCTGGCAGTCGCCTTTCTCTGGCGGCTCCTGGCCGGCGGCATCAAGCGGTCGGGCGACGAAGACTGAGGCCGGCGGAGGTCACTCCGCCGGCCGTACGTATTCTCCGCCGGCCGAGAGGTGACCGACGAGCCGGTAGTCGGTGCCGTCCGTCGTGTAGGTGAAGTCCCCCGGCTGATCGCCCGGGCCCATCGGCGCGCCTGTGAAGGGGTTCACCGGCCAGGGGGTGACGTACGCACCCAGCACGTCGCTGCCTGCCGCGGGCGGTACCACGGCGTTCTGCATGTAGTACGTTTCGATGCCGACCGAGATGGCCAGGACCCCCGCCTTGGCGGCCGTGTCCCTGGCGACGTCGATCGCCTCGTCGACCTGCGACGCACCGCCGCACGCCGCCGTCGTCATCAGGACGACACCGACGACGATCGCCGCCAGCACTCCACCGGCCCGCGGTGATCCTGACCGGCCGCTGCCGGACGAATCGCGGTCCCCGACCACCCGCCACCTCATCGCCGCACCTCCCCGGCCGCGACAGCCGATCGACTCATCACAGGCGTTCCTGCAGGGACGGGTATCGGCCGCTTCGTACAACCTGTTGAGCAGTTGCCGGACGCCGCGCCGGGGACTACCGCGCGGCGCGTCTCGTCGGCGCTCGAACCTCCGCTGATCGGGCGGACCTCAGGCGGTACGCCGCCGCAGACGCCACACGAGACCGCGGCGCGGGGCGAAGATGTACGCAACGAGGAAGAAGCCGGTCGCCACCAGTACCACCGCCGCCCCCGACGACACGTCCAGGTAATAGCTGGCATACAGCCCGAGGACGCTGGAGGTGACGCCGAAGGCGGCTGCCACCAGCATCATGGCAGGCAGCCTGCGCGTGAGAAGGTAGGCGGTCGCCGCCGGCGTGACCAGAAGCGCCACCACGAGGCCCACCCCCACGGTCCGCAGGGAGATCACGATCGTGACCGCCAGAAGCAGCAGAAGGACCGTACGGTAGACGCCCGGACGCTTGCCGAGGGTGTGCGCCAGAACGGGGTCGAACGAGATGAGCAGGAACTCCTTGTAAAGGGCGAGCACTACCGCCAGCACCACGACGGCGAGCGCCGCGCTGATGAACAGATCGCCGCGCCCCACCCCCAGAAGATCGCCGAAAAGGATGTGGGTGAGATCGGTCGCGTAGGTGCGGACGGTGCTGATCAGCAGTACGCCAAGCGCCAGGGCTGCGGCGAAAAGGATGCCGATGGCCGTGTCTTCGCGGATGGTCCCGTGCTGGGCGAACGCGCTGATGCCCAGAGCCACCACCACAGCGGCGACCAGAGCCCCGATGAGCATGTTGACGCCCGCCAGGTACGCGACCGCGACGCCCGGTAGCACGGCATGCGCCAGGGCGTCGCCGAGAAACGCCATGGAACGCAGGACGACGTAGCAGCCGAGCACCGCGCACACCACGCCGACGATGACCGCGGCGATCAGGGCGCGCTGCATGAACGGCAGGCTGAACGGCTCGGTCAGCCAGTCCATCGCCGTCCCTCGCAACACTGGTCCACCACCAGTATCCCGTCCAGCATGATCGCCCCGCCGCCGAACGCGGCCTGTACGTTGTCCGGCCGGAAGACCTCTGCCGGCGGACCGTAGGCGATGAGCCGTCCGTTCAGGAGCGCCACCAGCTCGAAGCGCTCGCTGGCCAGGCGCAGATCGTGTGTCGACGCCAGCACCGTCACTTGACGGGCGCGCAGCTCCGCGAGGACGGCGAGCACACTCTCGCGAACGGCCGCGTCGACACCGGTGAAGGGCTCGTCCAGCAGCAGCACGTGCGGCTCCTGCGCCACCGCCCGGGCGAGGAACACCCGCTGCTGCTGCCCCCCGGAGAGCTCGGCGATCGGCCGCTCGGCAAGGTCTGCCAGACCGAGGCTTGCCAGCGCCTCATCGACGGCCGCGCGATCCGCCGGCCGCAGTCGGCGCAGCGGGCCCAGGCGTCCGTAGCGGCCCATCGCCACGACGTCCCGGACGCTGACCGGGAAGCGCCAGTCGACCTCCTCACGCTGAGGCACGTAGGCGATCGGATCCTGCTGGTCGTTCGGTGGGCGACCGTGGACGCTGATGTGGCCGCTCCTCAGGGGCAGCAGGCCCACGAGCGCCTTGAACAGCGTCGACTTGCCGGCGCCGTTGGGTCCCACCACGGCCACCTGGGCTCCGTGCGGCACCGACAGCGTGACGTCCACCAGCGCCGGCGCGCCCCTTCCGTAGGCCACGGTCGCCGACATGAGGGTCAGCGAGCCGTCACGCACGTCGCGCCGTCTTCCCGTCGCCGATCCCGCGGACTCCCCTCACGGCTCGAGCGCCTCCACGATCCGCCGCGTGTCGTGCTTCATGAGGTCGATGTAGGTCGGCGCCGGCCCGTCCGGCTCACTCAGCGACCCCGCATACAGGTCATCGACCACCGTGATGCCCGTGTCGGCCGCGATCTGGTCGGCAAGACGCGGGTTCTCTCCCACATCCACGAAGATCGCCGGCACGCCCTCGCGCTCGATCGTCGCCATCAGATCGGCCAGATCCCTGGCCGTCGGCGCCGCACCGGTACTGACGCTGGGAATGACCGCGCCGACGACCGCGAACCCGTACCGGTCGGCCCAGTACCCGTGACTGGCGTGGTTCATGACGAGCTTGCGCCGGTCGGCCGGCACTCCCGCGACCTGCTGCTCGATCCACTCGTCGAGGTCGGCAAGCTCCTGCTCGAAACCGTCCCCGTTCGCGGCGTAGAGGTCGGCGTGCTCGGGATCGGCCTCTTCGAACGCGGCCGCGATGTTCTGCACGTACGTCTGCACCAGCGTCGGGTCGAGCCAGAAGTGCGGATCGGCCTCACCCTCGTGGGCATGCTCGTCGGCGTGCTCATCCGCTTCGTCGGCGTGCTCGTCCGCTTCGTCGGCGTGCTCGTGGTGCGAGTGGCCCGGCTCGCCCGCCTTCGGCGTCCGTGACTCCAGGCCCTCGGAGGCCACGACGATCCTGCTCTCGTCCACGTCGTTGAGGTACTGCTCCAGCGTGCCCTCCAGCCCGGCGCCGTTGACGATCACCAGATCGGCAGCGGCGATGCGCTTCAGATCATCCGGAGTCGGTTCGAAGGAATGCGGGTCCGTGCCCGGCGGGATCAGAGCGTCGACCCGAAACAGGTCGCCTGCCACCTGCTGAGCCACATCGGCCAGCACGCTGGTGGTAGCAACGACGTTGAGCACCGGTTCTGCGGACGTATCGCTCGAACCACTCTGTTGGCCGGTCGTCCCGCCGCAGCCCGCCAGCGCGACGGAGATCGCGATGGCGACCAACGCCACGGTGAGCACCGTGACCAGACCGCGCCGGCTTCCGATGACGCCACCCGCCTGTCCTCGCCGTGCGCGTTCGCCGTGGCTCGCACAAGATCGCCCGTACTTCATCGCTTCCTACCGCCCTCCGTGGTCCGATCCATGACGACGGGCTGTCGTGAGGCACCCGTCGCGCGCTTGAGCTGACAGTCGCGACAGACGCCGCTGAACTGCAGGAAGTGGTCGTCGATGGCGAAGCCGGTCTCTTCGGCGGCCGCGTCGACAAGCGCTTCGATGTGACAGTGGGTGAACTCCTCGGCACGCCCACAGAGCGTGCAGACCACCGCGTGACCGTGCCGGTGGCCGGCCGCCACGAAGGCCTCGCAGTGCTGGTCGCCGTAGACACGTCGCACCACGCCGACCTCGTCCAGCAGGTCGAGCGCCCGATAGACCGTCATGAGACCGAGCTCGGGACGCAGCAGGCGGGCGGCGTCATGGATCTGCTGCGCCGTGACCGGTTGCCGTGAGCCGAGCACCGTCTGCGCCACCGCCCGCCGCTGGGGCGTGAAGCGCACGCCGCGTTCGAGCAGCCGTCGTCCGACCTCTTCGAGAGCGGTGCCGATATCGGGAGCGACGGCGACATGGCTGCGCGACGGCATGCAGGACCTTCCTCGATCGACCCACCGACACCTCGCCGGCGGCCCGGCGGCCGGACTGTGGACCGGTGCCGGGACAACAGTGTAATGGTAACGATTATCAGTATCAAGTCGGGGACTGCGGACGAGCAGACCCTGGACAAGCCTCGGCGGCCCGCATAGCTTGGTCGGCGTGTGGCGCCCCGAGGCGGGGGTCGCCGAGAAGCGCGAAGCGATAGGAGGTGGATGCGGTGCGAGCGATCGTCGTGCACGAACTCGGTGATCCCGACGTCTTGTGCCTGGAGGAGTCGCCGACACCGGCACCGGGACGCGGCGAGCTGCTCGTCAGGCTGCGCGCCATCGGGGTCAACCCGGTGGACGGGTATGTCCGCGCCGGCATCGGCGGCCGGCCGTCACTGCCCTACACCCCGGGCGACGATGCAGCCGGCGAGATCGCGGCGCTGGGCGCCGGCACCGAGCGGATCGGACTGCGGACCAACGATCGCGTCTACCTCAGCGGCTCGCTCACCGGCACCTACGCCGATCACGCGTTGTGCCGCCCGGATCAGGTCCATCCGCTGCCCGACCGTTGCAGCTTCGCCGAGGGTGCCGCGGTGGGCGTGCCCTACGGTACGGCGTACAGAGCGCTGTTCCACAGAGCCGACGCGCGTCGCGGTGAGGTGGTGCTCGTCCACGGCGCCAGCGGCGGCGTGGGGTCGGCAGCCGTCCAGCTGGCCGCCGCGGCCGGGCTCACCGTGATCGGCAGCGCCGGCACCGACGCCGGCCGGAGGCTTGTCGCGGCGGCCGGCGCCGCGCACGTCGTGGACCACAGCCGCGAGAGCCACTTCGCCGCGGTCGCGGAGCTCACCGGCGAACACGGCATCGACGTCATCCTCGAGATGCGCAGCGACCTGAATCTGGGCCGCGACCTGCCGCTCCTGGCGGCGGCCGGCCGCGTGGTGTGCGTCGGCAACCGCGGGCCCGGCAACGAAGGCCGGGTGTCCGTGAATGCGCGCGATCTCATGCGCCGCGACGCGGCCGTCCTCGGCATGCTGCTTCCGAACGCGGACGACCCGGCCGTGGCGCGGATCCACGCGGCGCTCGGCGAGGGCCTGGCCGCCGGCGAGCTGCGGCCCGTGATTGGGCGCGAGCTGCCGCTGGAACGCGCCGCGGACGCCCATCGCCAGGTCCTGCAGGGCCCCGCCCTCGGCAAGATCGTGCTCACCACGTGACGCCGGAGCCTGGCGCGGCGAGCTGACGACCGTTCGTGGCCGGCACCCACCGACCGCGCTCCTGGGCGCCCGCGGCCGGCTCTCCGTGGTCGACCGCGGTTACCACGGGCGAGGCACGGGTAGCTAGCCGCCAGGTGGTCCCACCGGGACCGCGTGGACCGCGCCACCATCCGCAGGGAGGCGACTATGCCCGAGAACACCTACACGGAACGCATCAAGGTGGCCGGTGACCAGATCCTGTCGGTCGTCAGAACGGTCATCCACGAAGGCAACGTCCGCCGGCTGATCATCCGCAACGAGGACGACCGGGTCCTGATCGAGATCCCGGTGACCTTCGGCGTGGTCGGTGTCCTGGTGGCGCCGGTGGCGGCCGCTCTGGGCGCGATCGCGGCCCTGGTGACCCACTGCACCATCGAGATCGAGCGCGTCGGCGAGCCGCCGCGAGCGGCGGCGTCCGGTGAGAAGCCGGCAGCGGACGCGGCGTCGTCGGGTGAGAAGCCGGCGGGGGACGCGGCCGCGAGCGAGAAGCCGGCCGCGGAGGCCGCCGGCGCAGCGGCAGACGCCACGTAAGCGACACCCGACCCGAGCAGGCCTCAGCCGGAATACCGGCGCAGGCCGCCGGAGCCGCGCCGGCGGCCGACCAGACCGCCGGGAGTCAGCTCAGCAGCCCCTCGATGATGAGCTCCACGGCATCGTCTTCGGTGAGGCCGCGCGACATGATGGTCTGCAGCTGACGGGAGTCGACGCTGCCGATGGCAGCCTCGTGCGTGACGTGCGCCTTCGGATGGCGCACCTCGACGATCGGGACGGCCCGCGCCACCGCCTGCTCCTGCACGATCTCCTTGCAGTCGACGTGACCGCGGGCGTACGCCGCCGCGGCCGTGATCGTGTTGAAGACCTCGGCGCGGGCCGTGTCGCGCAGGGCCATGTGGCTCTGCAGGACGGCCCGCGCATACTCACCCACCAGGTGGCCGGTCTCGTGGATCACGATGCTGTCGGCGCCGCGACCGATCAGGCGGGCGATCATCTCCAGCACCGCGTGCGCCTCGCAGGTGACCTCGTAGTCGATGTCCATGGCGCCGACGCGCCCCTTGAGGAGCTCGAACTCGGTGCGGAAGCGCGCCCCCTCACCGAGATGCACCTTCGCCTTGGGCACCACCAGCACGCCCCCGTCGGGTCCGTGCACGTGACGCTCGAAATAGCGGTACTCGGCGCCGGGCTCGACGCGGATCTCGGCATCCATGGCATGCGTGACATCGACCGCGTTCGGGAACGTGCAGTGGGCCAGTACGCTCGCCGACGCCTCCTCGCGGATCTCGACGTCCATGACGATGTGCTGCATCCCGGTCTGCGGCAGCAGGCCGAAGCACATGTGGACCGGCTTGAGGAGTCGCGCGCCGCGTTCCACGACGATGTGCGCCTCGATGCCGTCCTCGATCTCCTGCGTCTCGATCTGGAGCCCGGGCACGAGATGGGCGCCGACGACCTCGTTGCCGTGCACCTCGAGATGGGCGACGTCGTCGCCGGCGGCATGGCCGCCGAACTCGGCGACCGAATCGAGCAGGCTGCGGGCCAGGTCCACGGCGCTCATGCGGGCGCTCCTTCATCGTCCTGCAGCGCGACGCCGAGCTCGGCCGCCTCCTCCGCCACCGGCATGTTGGTGTGATCGCACGGTATGCAGCGATTCTCGAAGTAGCCGCTGATCTTCTCCACCGACCCCTTGTCCAGGAGCCGGCCGTTGCACATGAGAAAGGCGTGCTCGGCCTGACGCAGCACGGCCATGCTGTGGGTGATCAGGATGACGGTGACGCCGCCCGACTTCATCTCGCGCAGCGTCTCGAAGATACGCTCGAGCGCCTCGACGTCGATGCCGGAGTCGGGCTCGTCCATGAGCACGATACGCGGCTGCATGGCGAGGATCGAGGCCAGTTCGATGCGCTTGCGCTCGCCGCCGCTGAGGGTCTTGTCGACGGCCCTCGGCATGTACTTGTCGGGGTCCAGGCCGACCCTCTCCAGCGCGTCGCGGACCGTGGCCGTACCTCTGTCTCGAGCGCCGGCGGCGATGAAGCGGTCG
>Ga0172371_10000943_pt1 | contig 45839 bp, 42 predicted proteins | sample Lak12m_FD_114543 | JGI IMG/M metagenome (GOLD analysis project Ga0172371, IMG submission 114543) | Freshwater microbial communities from Kabuno Bay, South-Kivu, Congo - kab_022012_12m | ecosystem: Environmental > Aquatic > Freshwater > Lake | place: Democratic Republic of the Congo: South-Kivu... | reverse complement strand
CCAGGAGCTGGGACTGGGACTAAATGCAGGACATGATCTGAATCTCGAAAACCTGAAATTTTTCCACCGGCAGATCCCTGGCCTGCTTGAGGTCTCCATTGGCCATGCGCTCATCTGCGATGCCCTTTATTTGGGACTTGAGAACACAATCCAGTTATATCTGAGGCAGTTGAAAGGGTAGAGGGAAGAATGACGTTGGACGTAGGATGTTGGACGTGGGACGTTAGGAATAAGTAGTTGGTAGGAGTATTTTATTATAATAGAAATTTGAATCCGGGTATCATGAGAAAAATATTCGTTACCTTGACTTTTATTGTTTTGATTATCAATGCATCTGCTGGTAAGACGGAGGATAAAAACACAAACCAGAAAGCAAAGAGAATTCATGAAAGCATCCTGACGATCGATTCCCATAATGATACACCGCTTCGGATGGTGAGGCCGGGATTCGACTGGAGTGAACGCCACGACCCAAAAGTGGATCGTTCGCGTGTTGATCTGGTGCGGATGAAAGAGGGAGGTCTTGACGGAGCTTTTTTTGCAGTCTTCGTCGGACAGGGATCCCGCACACCGGAAGGGAATGCAGAAGCGAAGCAAAAGGCAATGATTATATTCGACACACTCCTGAATGCCATCCACCGGTATCCTGACCTGATAGGCCTGGCATTGACTCCCGGGGATGCATACCAGCTGCATAAGGAGGGGAAACGGATCGCGTTTATCGGGATTGAGAATGGATATCCCATAGGAAATGATATCGGGATGATTCACACCCTGTATGATAAAGGGGCACGGTACATCACCCTTGTGCACACCCGGAACAATGACATTTGCGACTCTTCAACGGACACAATGGTTTTTGGAGGTCTTAGCGAATTCGGAAACCGGGTGGTTGAAGAGATGAACAGGCTTGGAATGATGATAGATGTGTCGCATGCATCCGACTCCTCCTTTTATGATATCCTCCGCATTACCAGATCCCCTGTTATAGCTTCCCACTCCTGTGCAAGAGCTTTGTGCGACAATCCACGAAACCTGGATGATGACATGTTGCAAGCCCTTGCAACGAACAGGGGAGTGATACAGATGTGCATTCTGAGTGACTATGTAAAGACACCCACTCCAGATCCTGAGCGCGATTCGGCCAGGGATGCTCTGCGTGAAAAATTCAGGAATTTTGATGACCTTTCAGATGAAGAAATGAAGCAGGCAAGGAGAGAGTGGTATGCTTTAGAAGACAAGTATCCCCGGGAGCTTGCTACAGTGAGTGACGTAGTTGATCATATTGATCATATTGTTGCGGTAGCCGGAATAGATCATGTTGGCATCGGAACCGATTTCGACGGCGGGGGAGGAGTGACGGGTTGCTACGACGTATCTGAAATGGGTAATATCACCCTGGAACTTGTTAAACGCGGATACACAAAAGAGGATATCCGCAAAATATGGGGTGGCAACCTTATGCGTGTGATGAACGAAAACATTCATACCGCACAGGCGCTTATTAACAAAAATTGAATGGATGAAGATTTTCCTCAGCCTGATACCGGTTCTGTTATTTCTGGGATTGCTGCTCTTATTCGATTGTTTTCGTTTGATCAACCGATGGATGCTGATCGTCTGTTTGTTGTGGGGTGGTGTTGCAGCATCTTTGAGTCTGGCGGGAAACAGCCTGGCCACGGAGTTCTTTCATCTCTCATTCAACACACTCTCCAGGTACGTTGCACCCTTCACGGAAGAGACCCTGAAAATGGTCATCCTGATCCTGCTGATATCCGGGCATCGGATCGGATTTGCTATTGATGCTGCCATCTACGGATTCGCTGTAGGATCGGGTTTTGCCTTCACGGAGAACCTGATCTACCTGTTGCAGCTAGGCGCTGAACAATCAAATCTATGGCTCTGGATAGCCCGGGGAGTGGGAACATCCGTAATGCATGGAGGAATGACAGCGATTGCCGGAATTATCCTGGTCAACCGGCTTACCGACACCCGGAGACTCACACAACCGTTTATTCTGGCCGTTGTCATTGCCTATTTTATCCATGCCCTCTACAATGCTTTCCTGATCTCTCCGCTTGAGTCGGCATTGGTCATGATCATCCTGGTAGCCGCGATCATGATGACCGTATTTCATTATGGCACACGAAATCTCAAGAAATGGCTGGATGTCGGAATGGATGCGGAAGTGAGTCTTCTACTGATGATCAAAAAGGGGAAGTTTTCCAAAACACGCGCCGGCGCTTACCTGTTGTCAATCAAAGATCATTTTCCAAAAGAGGTGGTAGTGGATTTGTATTGCTTCTTGGCCCTCTACCTTGAACTATCAGTCAAAGCCAAATGCCTGCTGCTGCTCAAAGAGAATGGGCTGCCTCTGCCAATGGATCCCGGTATCTCCAATAAACTTATTGAACTGGACCACCTGAGAAAGCAAATCGGCAAATCAGGAATGCTTTCGATCAAGCCGGTATTAAGGATGAATCGCAGCGACATCTGGGCGCTGTCTGTTTTAAAACAAAACCAATTTTCATGAAACGAAAACACAAAATCCTGATGGCCGTCGTCGCGGTGATCGTGGCTATCATCTTCATTCTGTTCTTCATCAGCCCTGATACTGTGAGTATGTTCACGGGGGGGGGGTGAGGAAATTGCGCATCATTGCTCATCATTGCACACCATTGTACCATTATTGAGTTATGAATGATTTTATTTCAGCGTTACTGGCCAACGACCTGGAGCGCCTTCGGGCGGTTCCCAAAGCGGATCTTCATAACCATCTTTTGTTAGGCATGAGGCTGGAACGGTTATCAGGGATCGCCGGCCGGGACATCGTTCCATTCCGTTACCACGGCGGGGGAATCCAGGATATCAACGACTGGATCAGGGAGCAGTATATCCCTGTTCTGAAGATCCCAGGAATATTTCCGAAGCTGGTGGAAGCGGGTTTTCAGCAGGCGGTTGATGATGGCGTCACGAAACTCGCTGCAAGTATTGATGTCGGGTTCGGACATTTATACGGGATTAAGCCAGAGGAAGTTGTACAAACTCTTCAGATTGCTCATCAACGAATTGCACCAAACATTGATTTCAAGCCTTCCCTTGGATTTTCCCGAAGGCTGCCTGTCAGTAAGCTCCTCCGCTTTTTCGAACCCTACCTGTACCTCAACTACTTTACCGGCATTGACCTGTACGATGACGAACAAATCCAGTCCGTTCAGAATTTCAGGGAGATTTTTCGGTTCGCAGGTCAGCAGGGATTTCGTCTGACCGCACATGCGGGCGAATTTGGCACAGCCGCAGAGGTAAAGGAGGCGGTGGAGATATTGAACCTGGATGCCGTGCAGCATGGGATCGCTGCTGCTTCCTCCCCCGAAATCATGAAATGGCTGGCTGAACGGGGTGTTCAGCTTAACATTTGCCCCACCAGTAACGTGATACTGCAACGGGTGAAGTCGTACGCAACCCATCCGATCCGGATCCTCTTCGACCACGGAGTAAAGGTGACCGTCAATACCGATGATGTGACACTTTTCAACCAGGGGGTTTCGGAAGAGTTTTTGCACCTGTTTCAGGCTGGAGTGTTTTCGGCGGAAGAGTTGGAGGAGATCAGGGAGGTTGCTTGCCCCTGAATCCCCGGTTCATCAATCTTTCACGCAACGAACCGATATTCCGGCGTTTTTTAATCCAAAATCACGCCAGATCATGGAAAGATCATACGTGATCCACCTAACTGCAGAGGAATTTGACCCCGGGAATACACTGGATGACCACCACATTCCACCATATTTTTTTCTCATAAAAAGGCCCTCATTATTTCGTAGCCCTGCTGGCAACCCGGCAAATCCACTTTCGTTCGAAGCACCCGAATTAGGGTCCATCCAATGAATTGTACCGCATTCTTTCAATTTCCCGCCTTCAATGGTTCCACGCCACACCATCCACTTGTATGCTTCGTATTCGCTCATCCCCAGAAACAGTTCCAATACGATCCACTCTTCATCGCTGGGCACATGCCAGCCGTTGGGGCAGATTCCCTGCACTCCGCTCGGAATGGAATTGCTGCTTTCGGCCCCATGCATCACCGCGGCCCAGGTGTATAACTTACCGTATGTTAAAGAATTATAAACCGAGTCATCATAATCGAACCAGTAGGGAGTGGTATAATCCCCGAAAATGGGGCCTACCCCGGTTCCGTCAACCATGGGTGTTCCATCGGAATAATGGGTGGAATTAACGTTCTCGCGCATCCAGCATTGGGTCCCGATTTGCACCGTATAGTACACATTGCCGTCAAAGTCACTCACAGCGGGAACTAAGGGGCATGGCAGGCTTAAGTAAAGCATATAAGAATCCTCATTTTGAGGGGTAAGTAATATGGAGCTCATATAATATCCGGCTTTGAAGGCAGTGAACCGAACAACATCGCCGGGAGAATAGATAAATTCAGCCGGCATATAATTGGATTCAGGGAAAGATACTTTACCTGTTCTCAGCGTAGAAGTTCCTGAAAGAGAAACGATTTCTATTCCCCGGCCGCTTCCGTCGCCGAAAAACTTATTGCAGTATTTAACCTTCGTTCCATGAAGTTCTGTAAGCAACATTCCGTTTCCTCCACTGGAAATCTCAAACCGATTCTCTCCCTTTTCACAAAACAGATTTTCTTTATGAATTATTCTCCCGTTGATGTCATAAATGTCAATGATAACGGACTCCTTCTCAAGAAGATCGATCTGGAGTTTTAATAACCCGGGGCGGTTGCAAAGGACTTGAATCTTTAGTGGATCACTTTGAAGATCTTCCCCGCCTCCCAGGATAATTCCCTTTGACAGGTTAATACGGTATGTGGTTGTTCCGGCAGGGAAATTTGAAAGCATCACCTGGCTGTTGTTGGTCATGTTTTCCAGTTGGATAAAATTCAATTCCATCGGCTTTTGGTACTCCTGCCCGGTCAAACTGACAATTACATCCTGGGAAATCAAGGGATGGTATCCCAATGCCAAAAGGATGATCAAACCAATGGTTTTATTCATGAGATTGCTGTGATTGCATTTTCAAATATATGGAAAATTGGGATCAATTTGTCAGAATCATTCGTTTGGTATCAACTTCTTTCCCATCAACTATTAATGTGTATAAATACATTCCTGCTTCAAGTTCTTCTCCCCTAATAACGATCTCATACTTTGGGTCTGTTAGATGATAGGTTTTCAATAACTCCCCTTGCAAAGTAAAGATATAAATCTCACTTTTTTGAGCTTCCTCTGCGAGGTGAAATCTTATCATGGTGGAACTTGAAAATGGATTAGGGATATTTTGATAAAGAAATGAGTGTAAATTAGCGAATGTTGGATCATTTGAATCAATTACAACATCTGCATTTTTCTCTGAATTAGTTCTCATACTCGTTCTTAAATACTCATTAAACATGTCCTGAAGTTCCTCAATTTCTGACTGTTGTGTTTTAATGGCCTCGATTAACATTGGAACAATGCTTTGATATGCCAGTCCTTTTGTCCCGTCAGGCATTGTTCTTACAACTTCCGGAACAATCCGTTCCACGTCTTGCGCAATTAGCCCGTAATACTTACGACTCTGCTCTGCCAACAGGATGGATAATACCGCTGAATCGACAACCTGGCCTGAATCTGGAGAAAATTCCGGGTTGGGATAGGAATAATATGTATTTCCTTTATTGTCAGTAAACACAATCGAATCTCCGGGCGTATCCTCTTTCAGAACATAGGAGATTCCTTCCAGTTGAAGAATTTTATACAAGCAACTGTCAAGCCTTTCCACCTGCGTTTTAAATATGGAATCTGAACCAAACCAATGCCCGTTTGAATATATCTGGCCGTTGCCGTAGACGAAAAATTTATGGGCGCCTGCATAGTTAATAATATAGCATTTTGACCATTGGTTTTGCGCCACAGTTAGATTCATCCAGGCATATGGATTAAATATCTGTGGCTGAAAGTATGTATATCCGCTTGGTTGAATCTGTACTCCCCAGTCCTTACTGAGGCTTCCTAAACTTATTTGGTTGTCGCTATGCACTTTGATCTGTGCGTTCAGGTCCAAGGCAAGTAAGATGCCTATAATATAGAAAATGATTTTTTTTGCTTTCATGAACATTTGATTTTATTGGAATAAATCTGAGTGTGTTTTAATGGTTCTTGCTATGAATTCAGTTCCGGTGTTAAGGGTAAATCCCTGTTTTAGGACCACACTGTCCTTAGCCCACAAGGTTAGATTCTCTCCTGAAGGAATTACTGCGGTATGACCAGGTCCCCCGAGTTTAATACTTTTATGAACCTTAAATATATTCACATCAGACATGCTGAAACTCGATGGCCAGTATTCCTCATTCAGATTCCCCGCGACTAATTTGTACGATCTGATATATTCAATTTCAAAACCATTTGTCAGCACGGGATTTGGAGATGAGGTCAAATCTAAAGAAAGACTAATCTGGAATCTTTGCGGGACGGCATAGTTTATATATGCACATGTAAAATAGCTAACATCTGGATATAGAGAGTTATAATTGTTTGGATTTGTTGTATATTTAATTGACGATGTGTGATTTCCATTGATATAAAAATGAACCTCCTCCGGCAGCCATTCCACAGCAAATAGTGCATCCTGCCCAACATAGGCTTGGTTGAATTCAAGTCTTTGACAATGTGTGCTCCATGTCGGTAATTCGTTATCAAGATAAAAATTCTGCATTAGAAGAGAATTACTAGGACTGAGAATGGATTTTTCTAAAACATCAATTTCATCAAAAGCAATTCTTTGGCCTGAAGAATATTCAGCACCATGCATCCAGAAACACGGAAATATTGCAATTTCAGCCGGAAGTTTGCATTTCATAACTATATACCCATAATGAAACGGATCAACCGACTCAATCCAGCCTCCGGAATAGTTGTACATTTTCGTAACCGGGTTTCCCTGGTTATAATATGTGCATTGAACTGAATTTCTTTGATTTACTTTAAGTATTAATTTCCCTGAACCGACTGACACATTTCCAGGCTCATCAGAAAAATATGCGCTTGGTGACATTGGATGACAAATTATATTCGGATCACCAATTATTTGCCATTTTGAAGAATTAAGTGTGTTGAATTCATCTGAGAAATTAGTGTTGATAACCCATCCGGTTGTCATTGGTTTGACTGATGTTGGGAATGAAGGAAAATTACGATCTTTAAATTCTTCGCAATATTGCGAAAACCCGCCTACGTATATCTGGAGGAAAAGGAAACAAACGACTATTGTTCTCATAATGAAAAAGTGATTAATTTATACCTGATCATAATCTTGCTTAGTATGCAATCAAAAATAAGTTACCTAGTTATTGAAGTCAAGCGGAATAATCAACATAGGATTTTTACGGAGATCGGAAAGAAATCAGATAACTATAATTATAACATCCTGAATATAAATAGATAATAGAGAATTATTCTCCAAAAGATGTACATTTTTTCCGGCAGCAAAACAACATTGAGAAGGAAACAACTCCTTTTACAGCTCTTTCTGGTTGAAAAGAAGTTTGATCAGTTCGGGTAGGTTCCGGGCCCCTATCCGGGAACGTACTTTTTGGACTTTCTTTTCAATAGACGATAAGGATTTACCTTTCTTATGTGCAATCTCTTTAAGCCCGTATCCGTCTGAATAATTAATCAGAATTTCGCGCTCTTCCTTAGATAACGAAGAACCTTCTTGCAAATTCATTCTGTTTTCAACATCAATTTGCTGGCGGATCTCGTTTGGAATCACTGTCATTCCTTTTGAAACCTGGATTAACATATTTTTAAGAATGGTTTTGGATCCTCCTTTGTCGAGATAAGCCTTAGCCCCTTCACGGAACATTTTCTTCTTCCATGCTACAGAAGTTTCAACAGTCAGAATCACAATTGGAATCAAAGGATACGATGCGATTATCGTTCGGATATTTTCAATTGGGCTATCATCTTTTATAAAAAGGTCAAGAATAATGATATCCGTATTGATAAGTTTCAATTGTTCAACTGCATCTCTTACATTCGTTGCTGAACCAATGATACGAATTCCTTCTTTACCGGATCTGAAAGAGTTCTTTAATCCGGATACGATTAGAAAATGATCTTCTATTACAAAAAGCCTGATCATTCTGGAATTAACTGAAGTTAATGTCTCAATATTAATCCCCTCATCCCTTTTTTAATCGCCGAAGCTTCAGCGAAGGTGATCATCCCTTCTTTTTCCGTTTAAACTTTACCCTCTCCATCCCCTCCACCACTTTTCTGAGGGTATCGTGTAACAGGGTAAAATAAAGCACCAGCGTCATCAGCCAGATCACGCCGAAATTGAACCAGAGGGTGTCAATGTGGAGGCCGAAGAGATTTTTATAGGGAGCGTAGAAATGTGCCCGGCCTGTTTTTGAGTGCGGATCCATGAAAACAGGATCTTTCTTCTGTATCAACCTGCCCCTGGCTTCCACGATCTTGTTGACCGAATTCTGGTTCAGGGCAAAATCTGCCAGGCTCTGGTTGTAGAAGTCCTGGCGCATCCGGAAAAGGGTTTCCTGTCCTACCTCGCTGATTAGTTTTTCATAATATGCATCCCTGCGTGAGGTCACCGAGCTTAACCTCGAGGAGAAATAGCGGCTCAGTGAATCGAGGTATTGTGATGTTTTCTCTTTGACCTCCTGGTTGAACTGCTGCGGGTTGAGACCTGAAAGCCCATCGAACGGACCAAATCCGGCTTCCTCACTCAGAAGCGGGATTTCGTGGTTGAGGATATCGAAATAATTCTCCGTTTTACTCTTCTCCAGGTTCAGTTTCAGGTTCCGCAGGCAGGCATCCAGTTCGGATTGCAAAGCCGGGATCTTATATGACGAGATAAAAGCGTAGTGGCTCATCTCTTTTTCATATGGATAGAACAACCGTTCGTACCTGTTGTCCTTGAACTGACGGACAGCCAGGGCTTCGTACGACCAGCGTGAAGTCATCATGTCCCCAACGAGTGGTACAAAGGTTCGGGAAGAGATCATCGGGTTAAGATTGTCGAAAGGAACGATGGTGCCGCTCAACAGCAGTTGAGGAACCAGGATGAAGGGGATCAGGATATAGATGGCGACAACCGATTTCATCCCTGATGAGATGTTCAATCCCATCATGTTTGCAAAGCATGATGTGGCGAAGAGGATCAGGAAATAGGCCCAGGTCATGCCCCGGATGTCGAGGATCAGGTTTCCGGCCACCACGAACAAAAGGGCCTGTATTGCCGAGAGGGTAAACAGCAGAGCGATCTTGGAGTTAAGGTAGCTGAAACGGCTCAGGTGCAGGAACGCTTCCCGCTTCAGGATCTTCTGGTCGTGGATGATCTCCTCGGCGCTTACCATCATGCCGAAAAAAAGAGAAACCACCACACTCATAAAAAGGTATGCCACGAGGTTGCTGTTGGTGCCGAAGAGATAGGTTTCCCCCGGATAATACCTTGTCAGGAAAGCCAGGAGGGCTGCGAGTACCGGAGCCTCTAGCAGGTTGATAAGAAGGTATTGCGTATTGGTGATCTTCGAAAGAAAGTTCCGGATACCGAAAATGCTGAACTGTTTGAACAAACCAGGCACTTTGAAATGGTGCTTCGGAAGTTCTCGTTTTTCAGTACTTACTTTAAGCCCGGGCTGGATGTTTTTCCTGAAATATCCGTACCAGTCGGCCGGGGTTGTTTTCCTGTTTGTACTTAACTTACCGTACTCATTGATGACTTTGGCCTCTGTGATCTGAAGGATTTGCTCGGGATTCACATATCCGCAGTTAAAGCATTCACTCTCATTCGGGTTTACATGACTGCTCAGGGTCTTGAAATATTTCAGGGCATCAATAGGATTCCCGAAGTATATGGGGAATCCTCCTTTGTCGAGGATCAGCAATTTGTCAAACAGCTTGAAGATATCCGAAGAGGGTTGATGAATGTTGACGACTACCAGGCGTCCTTTCAGAGTTTGTTCCTTCAGCAACAACATGACCATCTCCGAATCCATGGAGGATAATCCTGAAGTGGGTTCGTCGGCGAAGAGAACTGATGGTTTCCTGATCAGCTCAAGCGCAATGTTGAGCCGTTTCCGCTGTCCGCCCGAGATGAACTTGTTCAGGGGATCCCCAACTCTCAGGTGTCTGATCCCGGCCAGGCCGATATCTGACAGGATCCTCATGACTGCTCTCAGAAGTTGTTTTTTCGAAAATTCGCTGAAGCAGAGTTTCGCGTTGTAGTAAAGGTTCTGAAACACGGTAAGTTCTTCTATCAGAAGATCGTCCTGGGGCACAAATCCGATGATCCCCTGAAGTGCTTCCCTATCTGCCTGCAGATCATACCCATTAATGAGAATCCTGCCCCCGGTAAGAGGAAGATTTCCGTTCATCAGGTTCAGGAGAGTCGATTTTCCGACTCCGCTGCCTCCCATCACACCGATCAGTTCACCCGAGCCGGCAGTAAAGCTGAAAGGATGGATCCCATTCGAGCTGTTCCTGAAGCGGAACTCGATCTCTTCACCGGTGTATTCGATGGAAATAGTCTCTCTGGTTTGAAGAAAGCGCCCGGCAACATCCGTGTAGTAAACAGGACTTATCTTCAGGCTGGTAAGAATAGATCCATGATTCAGCATAACCGCCCTGTATGGTATGACGTTATAGCCGTTGAGGTTGATCACATCTTTTCCGGTATACCTGCAGATAAATGAATGAATGTCATACAGATACAGGATTAAAATCTGTCCGTCGAGGTTCTCCCTGAGCATGTGCTTCTGGCTTTCAGGATGGTTGACGGCATCGATGATCAATAGGTTGTTCCTGTCCAGCTGGGGGCTGTCGGTATCAAGTACAAATGTCCTGCAGTTCAGGTAAAGGGAATCGGGGAGATTGAATGTTTCACCCAGTACGCGGAGATACTTCTCTTCATCCTCTGTTAATTGAATGGTACCTGTTGTTCTTCTTCCATGCTCTTCTTCAAGGTATTCAAGGAACTTAATGAATACAATTACCTTATCTTTAAGCTGGAGTCCTTTGTTCACCCGCTGACAGATCTCTGAAATCTTTCGCGCTGTGTCCGGTACTGGTTCAGTTTCATCGAATGGCTGATGAAAGAACAACAGTTCATCAAAGAGTTTCAGGTATTCTTCCAGCTCCTGGCTGTTCAGATGTGACTTGAGGAATGAAGAGATGATTGTTCTTGTGCTTTCCCGGTTCGCTTGTTGCCCGGAAGCAGCAACAAGTGCGAAGAGCTGGACAAGAGCCATTAAGATCGGTTCTGACATAACTGGTGATTTACGCCATTCAAAGGTAATGAACAATCATAAAAAAACAGGGGCAATCCTCAAGTTACCCCTGTTTGTTTCCCTTTTGTAGGGGCGGGGCATGCCCCGCCCCTACAAAAGCATGCCCCGCCCCTACAAAAGGCATGCCCCGCCCCTACAAAAGGCATGCCTCGTCTCTAAAGATTATTGTATCATTACATTCCGTACGGCTGTAACCACGTCATTGATGCCATTGGCTTGCTGGGGATCCAGCTTTTTACCGGGTTCCAGGCCGAACTCCGTGAAAGCTGGTTTCAGCTTCTGCATTTCAGTAGACAGGGATGTCATCCCCTCATCGCCGTGGTAAAGATCCAGGATAGACATCAGCATGTTATAATTATTCTTTTGGTTGTAAATGATGTCAGTGATAGCCTGGTTGTTTTCTGCAACGATATTAAGAGAACTGGCAATGTAAAGGCCTTCAACAAACGCGCCCGCTGCAATATAGACGGCAACCTGGGTACGGTTGTTCTTCGAAAGAAAATCATTGGTAGACAGGAAGATGTTAGATACAAGGGCAACCAGTGAATCTTTGTTGTTGTTGAATTGTTTTACCTTTTCAACAATGTTCGGATGATAGATTCCTGCCATGCCCAGTTCATCCGAAAGCTTGCTGGTACAGCCCAGGAACTGGTTGGTGTTGTCAATATGGTTATACGTGGCTGAATAGGCAAGGTCGGCACTGTAAACACCCAGGTTAATGGCTTTGCTTTTCTCGGTCATGTATTTTCCAACATTGTCAACCGGGTTTGTGATGTCAAAAATATATCCTGCTTTAGCTTTTTCGAGCATCATGGTTACCTCTAAGGGTGTTGGCATTTTGTACAGCAAGTTCATGGCCTCAGGACTGAGGGATAGTTCCTTACTGATGGTATCTGCGGCTTCTTCATTTGCTTTCTGGTCGCTGGCGCCACCGCATCCTGCCAGTAAGAAAAAAGAGATGGCCATTGCAGCAGCAAGGCTCAGTGAAAAGTTACGCTTCGTGTTCATAATCTGTAAAATGAATGAATAGATTGGATTCTGACATGCGAAAGTACGGGAAATTTTCAAATTAGGGAAATTTTTTATCCTGAATCAATGTCTTATTAAGACCTTAATGCAATCAGGTGTTGAGGCCATGCCAAATGCTTCCTCAATTTCAGCAAACGGGAAAATTTTAGTGATCATCGGTTCCACATCGACAAGTTTCTGGCTCAGTAGACTTAGTGCAGGTTCAAATACTCCGCAACGACTTCCGATGATATTCAGTTCATTGATAACGATCTGGTTGAGGTCAACTTTTGCAGGATCTGCCACGGTTGTTTTGAGAATCAGCTTTCCCCTGGGACGAAGGTGCATCAGGGCAACCCCGATACCATCAGGACTTCCGGTGCAATCGACGCAGACCTCTGCCCTCTCATCCGACGAAAGGTCACTTAGTAATTTTGCAGGAAGACCCAACCCCCTGGCAAACTTCACCTTCCCCGGGTTGGTGTCAAACAGGGAGTAGTCGCATCCCGACAACCTGAACACCTGGGTGATAAGAAGGCCAAGTTTCCCAGCGCCGAAAATGAAAACATTATCGGTAGGATTGATCTTGGTCTGTTCGAATATTTCCAGCGCTGCTGCTAGCGGCTCGGTAAATACGGCAGCCGGAAGGTCCACATTGGGTGGCACAATATGGAGGTTTTTCTCAGGAAGTACAAGGTATTCGGCAAAGGTTCCCGCATGTTCAAAGATACCGAGGACAGAGCGGTTTGTGCAATGGTTCTTCCTGCCGGTCTGGCACATGTAACAGCGGCCGCAGGAGATGTTGATCTCGCCTACGACATCTTTCCCAAAGAGCCTGCTTTTTTCTGAAACCACCTCTCCCACGAATTCATGCCCCAGGATGCCTTTATAGCCCATATACCCCTGCACGATCTCAAGGTCGGTGTTGCAAATGGATGAATACCGGATCCGGATAAGTACTTCACCTTGTTTAGGGGTTGGAACAGGAACTTCCTTAACGGACAACTTTTCATCATAGACCAGAGCTTTCATAGGGGACAATATTTTTAACAAAAAAACAATTTTTTTTCAGGTTATCACCAAATTTCGGGATAAATTTACAATCTCACTATTTTTTTTGCATTTGATATATGATCCGATTGAGCAGGATACTATTCCAGGCCCTGATACTATTCCTATTTCCCTTCGTGATGGATTCCTGCCATCAGCAGCAGGAGGACCTGACACCATCAGTAGAAGGAAAACAAGGAAACGATACCGGCAACAGGGAGGTTTTGAAGAAAGTGATATTATTTCCTTACTGGATTACAACAGCACAGTTTGCCGGATATTATCTCGGGAAGGAACAGGGTATTTATCGGAAGTTCGGAATTGATCTGGAGATCATTACGTTTCAGCCGAGCATGCAAACCGAACAGGTAATCAGAAACAAAGAGGCTGATTTCTTCCTTTTGTGGCTGGTCAATGCGATTGAATTAAAAGCTTCCGGTCTCGATATCGTCAATATCGCGCAACCATCGTCAAAATCATCACTGATGTTGCTGACCAAGAAAAAGAGCGGGATAGAGACGATAGCTGATATGGATGGAAAACGGGCAGCCATCTGGAACGGATATGAAATGCAGCCCAGGGCGCTTTTTAAGAAACATCACGTGGATGTTGCAATTATTCCGATTGGCAGCAGCAACAATTTATTCCTGACCGACGGGGTGGAGATCATCAATGCAAACTGGTTCGATGAATATCATACGATACTGAACAGTGGATACAATGAAGATGAGCTTGAAACTTTTTTCTTCTTTGATCATGGATTGAATTTTCTGGAAGACGGGATTTACTGCCTGCGGACCACCCTGGAACAGGACCCTGACTTGTGTTCAAGGTTCGTTGAGGCTACCCTTCTGAGCTGGAAATATGCGTTCGGTCATCCTGATGAGGCTATCAGGGTGGTACTGGATGAGCAACACAGGCAAAAAATGCCCGCGAACCTGCCACATCAGAAGTGGATGCTTGACAGGTACCGTGATCTCTATTACCCGGATTCGCTGAAGGGAATAAATACGACCCTCCTTGAATCCGATTACCAAAACGTTGCAGGGATTCTGCTCGAAGCGGGACTGATTGGAAATATCCCTCCATTCAGGGAATTTTATCAGCCGGTTTCCGATCATCAAAACAGCTCCCGATGAAAGATGGTATAAAACTTAGAAAAGGCCTGACATTCAAGCTGATCCTGTCAGTTTTCTCAGCCATAGCTGGCATTTTTGTCGTGATTTTCCTTTACAATTATACTGTCACCCGCAGGACAATGATCAGGAGCCTCGAATCGGTCGCTTCAAACCTGACGGAGAGCACGGTGAACAAAGTGGACCGGGTCCTTTTTGGAATGGCAAGAGTTCCCGAAAATCTGGCCTCTGTCATTGAGCATTCGCATTTCAATGAAGAGGAACTGAAACAACTTCTTGTGAACACTGTGAAGGTAAATCCTGAGATCTTCGGGTCGGCGATCGCTTTTGAACCCTATTTTGATGGAAGGGAGGAGCGGTTTTATTCCTTTTATGCCTATCGCAACCGCGACAGCATAATCCTTACAACCCTGGGAAACGAATCGTACGACTATTTTCTGATGGACTGGTACCAGATCCCACGAATAAAGAAGGAAACATACTGGACGGAACCCTATTTTGATGAAGGAGGCGGGAACATTCTCATGTCAACATATTCGGTTCCTTTATATTATCAGAGAAACGGGGGGAGGGAGTTTGTAGGGATCCTTACCATTGATATATCCATCGCCTGGCTGAGATCAATGGTTGATTCCATTCATGTGTTTGAGACGGGATTTGGCTTTCTGGTCTCACAGAATGGAACCATAGTGACCCATCCTGTCGAAGAGCTGATCATGAACGCCTCGATTTTCAGTCTGGCGGAAGAGTTCAATATGCCTCTTTTCAGGGAACTGGGAAGGAAAATGATCAACCGCGAACAGGGGTTCAGTCCCACATCGTATGTGAACATATTCACCCGCAAGGAAAGCTGGGTAGCTTATGAACCTGTTCCAAGCAATGGCTGGTCCCTTGCAGTGGTTTTCCCGGTTGACGAATTGATGGCCGATGCCAACGCCCTCAACCTGGCGATCGTCCTTCTTGGCAGTGCCGGGCTTGTCGTGATCTTCCTGGTGATCTTCCTGATTTCGCGTTCAGTGACCCGTCCTATGCGCAAACTTGCACAGGCAGCACAAAGTTTCGCCGAAGGTAATTTTGACGTTTCTCTGCCTGATGTTGTATCAGAGGATGAGATTGGCCGGCTTACACGAAGCTTCAGCTACATGCAGAAGACCCTTGCCGAGACCATCGGTGACCTGAAGGAGACGACAGAGAAACTAAGGGTCTCCAATGAACAACTGGAAGACTACAGCAGAACACTGGAGTTGAAAGTTAAGGAGCGAACATCAGAACTGGTTGCAAAAAATAATGAGCTGGATACCGCTTTGCAAACCTTAACTGCAGCGCAGGCACAGTTGGTACAGTCAGAGAAACTGGCCTCCCTGGGTAAACTTACGGCGGGAATTGCCCATGAGATCAAGAACCCGCTCAATTTCGTGAATAACTTCGCAGAGCTTTCTTCCGACCTGGCAAAGGAGCTGAAAGAGGAACTTGAGAAACTGAAAGACCGGCTGGACGAGAAAGATCTGGAATACCTGATGGAAATTGTCAGTGACCTGGAAAGCAACTCCCTTAAGATCCAGAATCATGGGAAACGGGCCGACAGCATCATCAGGGGGATGTTGCTCCACTCGCGGGGAAAACCAGGAGAAAAGCAGCCAACGGATATCAACGCATTGCTTGAAGAGTACGTCAACCTTGGGTATCACGGCATGCGCGCAAGCGATCCGGATTTTAATATTAAAATTGAGTCCTCGTACGATCCGGCTGTCGGAACTGTGGATGTGATCCCGCAGGATCTCAGCAGGGTTTTCCTTAACATCATCAACAATGCCTGCCAGGCCACGGCTCAGAGGAAACATGAACAGAAAGATTCCTATTTCCCGCTGCTTTCAGTTTCAACCAGGCGGATCGACAATATTGTTGAGATTGGTATCCGGGATAACGGAAAAGGAATTCCGAAAGAGATCATGGATAAAATATTTAATCCGTTCTTTACGACGAAAGCAGCAGGTTCAGGAACCGGGCTTGGCCTTTCAATTAGCTTTGATATCGTTGTCCAGGGCCATGGCGGGGAGTTGTCAGTGGAATCAGAACCTGGTGAATTTACGGAGTTTACCATCAGGATCCCGGCAGGTAAAAAGATAGATTAACAAAACATTCAGTAAGTATGGAGCATCTGAAGAAACATATTAAAATCCTTGTTGTCGACGATGAAGTGGACCTTGAACCACTGGTCAGGCAGCGTTTTCGTCGCCAGATAAGGGAAGGGATTTACGATTTTCTCTTTGCGCACAACGGTCTCGAGGCCCTTGCGAAACTCATTGAACATCCCGAGATCGGAATTATCCTATCCGATATCAACATGCCGGAGATGGATGGACTTACCCTGCTTCTTAAACTGAAGGAGTTAAAGAATCCGTCACTGAAGACTGTTATTGTCTCGGCATACGGCGATATGGAAAACATCCGTACTGCCATGAACCGGGGAGCCTTTGATTTTCTGACCAAGCCCATCAATTTCGAAGACCTGGAGATCACCATCAACAAGACCCTGGATGAAATCCGCCAGGTTCGCAAATCCCTGGAAGAACACCACCAGCTTCTGTTCATTCAGCATGACCTGGAAACAGCCCATGAGATCCAGCAGGCCATCCTTCCTGCCGTATTCCCGCCATTTCCGCACAGGAAAGATTTCGATATCTTTGCTTCTATGCAGGCAGCCAGGGAAGTGGGCGGGGATTTCTATGACTTTTTCATGACCGACAACAACCATATCGGGTTTGTCATCGGCGATGTTTCCGGCAAAGGAGTCCCTGCGGCCATATTTATGGCTGTAAGCCGGACACTCATCCGTGCCACAGGGCTTAAAGGGATCTCTGCGGAAGAGTGCATCGATTATGCAAACCACCTCCTGTGCAACGAAAGCACATCATGTATGTTCGTGACGGTATTTTACGGGATCCTCGATACAGCGACCGGTGAAGTAAGTTATGTTAACGCGGGGCACAATCCTCCTTACCTGATCAGGGCTGAAGGAACCATTGAAACTCTTCCCCTTACCGGCGGGACGGTTCTTGGATTCCTGAGGATGAACATTTCAAGTCACAGAAGGTTCAGCTCCATGCAGGAGATACACTCTTTCTATATACCGATGGGATCACCGAGGCCTTCAATGAAACGGATCAGGCATATGGAGAGGAGCGTCTGGAATCCCTGCTGAAAGCCAATTATAATAATTCCATTAAAGAGATTTCCCGGGCTTGCGTAGCAGGTGTCAAGGAGTTCTGTGGCAATGCTCCCCAATCAGATGATATTACGCTGATGGCGATAAAATATATGGGGAAAGGATAAAATAGTGAAACTTGTTGCGAGGAACCGAAGCTGCGAACGAAGTGAAGCAGGTAGTGACGTGGCAATGATGAAATGGTGAACTAATGAAATGATGGGCGTCAGAAACGTTTTACGAAGGTTACTTTTCCATCACCTTCTTTATAGAAATCTTCAATTAAACCAGCCTGGGAATACCCCATCTGGTTGTAAAACCTGCGGGTGGGGGCGTACTTTTCCAGTGAAGACGTTTCAGCGATGACATTCCGGCCCCCCTGAAGAGCAATCCTACGATGGGTCTCTTCCAACAGTGTTTTACCGATCCCTTGTCCCCGGAAATCATCGTGTGTTGCGATCCAGTACAGGTCAAAACTATGTTCAGTGCCTGCGATAAGCCCGAAACAGCTGTAGGCGACGGCAACGCCGTCATTTTCAGCAAATATGAACTGATAGGTGCTTTTATTCCCGTCACGTAGTTTTTCCACCGCCAGCTCCACGGCCACTTCTACTTCGATGTCATAGAAAAATCCTGTTGAGACGACTATCTCCCTGATCCTGGTTTCGTCGCCCGGATGAATGTCGTTCCTGAATGTCATTTGTGCCATGGTCTTAGGTTGTATGTTGTAAGTTGTATGTTGTAGCAGCCGAAATAAATTCCATCAACCAATAGCTTTCAGCCCACTGCATCACCGAGGATCCTCCCGATGGCTTCCACGAAGGAATAACCTGCCTCCTCGATCGCTACGGCGAAACCCCCTGACCCAGACAGGCATGGATTAGCATTGATGTCAATGATCATGGGTATGTCTTCATCCGTCACCCTGAAATCCACCCGGGCATATCCTTTCAATCCGAAACCCTTCCAGCAGGCTTCACACAGCTCTTTCAGCCTGAGATGAAGAATGCTATCCCTTTCGCTGGCCCGGAATGTCCGGGTCGTATGTGTGTATTCGAAGGACTGTTCATCCCATTTTGACCGGAATCCCAGTATTCTGGGTTTTCCGGCCGGAAAATCGAGGAACTGCATTTCGGCAACAGGAAGTACTTCAGGGCCATCGGGTCCGGCCAGGATGGAAATGTTGAATTCCCGCCCCTCGATATACTCTTCGATGAAGTAATGTTCATTGCTTTTTCTTGCTGCAACTTCTTTCATTCGCTCATCACTCCCGTAGAACACGCTCGATTCGTCCAGATCAAGGGAACCTTCTTCCCATACAGGTTTCAGGATGTACCGTTTTACCGGTTCCAGGATGGAGGTTCCTTTCACTCCAGCCCAATCCGGGGTCGGGAGGCCCAGCCGTGCCAGTTCTCGTTTTGCCAGCACCTTGTTTGAGGCGAAGAACATCGGGATCACGGGCGATCCGGAATAGGGGATCCCCAGGGAGCTGAAAACCGATGGGGCTATAAAAGCGAACTCCCCTTTGTTGTCGAGCGACTCCACCAGGTTGAAAATGATCGATGGGGACTCTTTACGGATTTTTGTAATGGTTGCCTGAAGGTCCATGTCCATCTCAATCTGCGCTACTTCATAACCGAGTTCCCGGCAGGCATTGCCCACCAGGTCGGCCTGTTCGAGAACGTCAAGTTCATCCGCACCGGCATCAGTGGATAGTTTATTGATTATGACCAGGATTTTTTGCTTCATGACCCGGGATGAGAATTGACCCTTGCCAGGGCTGAGTTCATGATCTCACTGATGAGCTGTTCGTAGGTATACCCGTTCCGGTAAGCGAGTATCGGCAGATCGGAATGGACAAGGTCCAGTCCTGCCAGCGGGTTTATCTCTATGAACGAAGGATTTCCATGCCTGTCGTACCGGATGTCCACCCTTCCGCCGTCCCGGCACCCAAGGATATTCCAGGCACGGATTGCCATGTCGGTACATGCCTGCCGGATGCTATCCTCAGGTACAGAATACGAAACCAACTCCTCATAGTTGGATTTGGTTTCAAGAGAGTAAATCCCTGAAGCATTCACGTGTTCGTAGACGATCTCCATAATCCCTACCGGGGTGCTTTTCGAACCTGTTCCGGTAATTCCTACGGTGAACTCCCGGCCGGGCAGAAATTCTTCTACGAGGAGGCCGGCAGGATATTGCCGGAGCATCTGCCTGCAGATCTCCTGGAGTTCAGGGTTTGAATTTACTCTCGATTTTCCTGAAATCCCTTTGCCGGTGCCTTCGGCAACCGGTTTGATGAAGAGTGGAAACTCCAGGGTGTCAACGAGGATATCATCTTCTGAGACTACCACGAAAAAGCCGGGGGTGTTCAGCCCTGCATCACGGATCACCCTCTTTGTCATCCCTTTATGAAGGGTTAGCGCAAGGACCATCGGATCGGAGAAGGTATAAGGAATGTTGTAAGCATCCAGCAGACAGGGAACCTGAGCTTCACGGCCGATGCCGTTAAGCCCTTCGCTGATGTTGAAAACCAGGTCCCAGCGGTCCCCCTTTACAAGCCTTGCAGCAAGTTGCCGGACATGCCCGATGCGGTCAGTGGCAAAGCCCAGGCTATGCAAGGCGTTCTCGATTCCTTCAATAGTGGATTCCCGGTCAAATTCCGCTGTCTCCTCCAGGGAATAGCCTTCTTTGAGATATTCAGACCTGAGGTCAAACGTAAGTCCTGTTATCATTTCTACCCAACATCATCCGGATAAAGGAATACCCGGCCTTCATAGTTCACCAGCCTTGCATAACCATCTTCATGGCCCTGATAGTATTCGGGAAGGAGAGGGATCTTTCCGCCTCCTCCGGGGGCATCAATGACAAACTGGGGAACGGCATAGCCTGAGGTATGCCCCCTGAGCCCACGGATAATCTCAAGCCCTTTGCTGATTGGAGTCCGGAAGTGACCCGAACCCGGGATGGGATCGCACTGATACAGGTAATATGGCCTTACGCGGTTTTGCAGCAGTCCGTGCATAAGCTTTTTCATCACCTCCACCTCGTCGTTGATGCCTTTCAGCAAAACTGTCTGGCTTCCTAACGGGATTCCCGCGTTGGCCAGTTTTTCACATGCTTCTTTAACTTCAGGGGTGAGTTCATCCGGATGCGTGAAATGGATGCTCATGAAAAGCGGATGGTATTTCCGGAGTATATTTACCAGCGGTTTTGTAATACGCATAGGGAGTATCACCGGGACTTTTGACCCGATCCTGATGATCTCTACGTGGTGTATCCTGTGCAGGCGTGAAAGAAGGTAATCGATATGAAAATCGGGCATGGTAAGCGGATCTCCGCCTGAGATGATCACATCACGGATCTCGCTGTGTTCTTCAATGTACCTGAGGCTGTCCTCCCATGCCTTGATGCCCACATGTGTCTTCTCCTTGGCAACCATGTGTGTACGTGTACAATACCTGCAGTAAGCCGAGCAGAAACCTGTTGCCAGGAAAAGAACCCTGTCTGGATAACGGTGCACAATGTTGGGTGCGGGGCTGTGGGACTCTTCTGACAAAGGATCAAGGATCTCTCCCCTGGAAGTGATCATTTCGTCGAAAACCGGGATAAAAGCTTTCCGAAGGGCATGACCGGCATCATACCTGTCGATCAGGCTCATATAGTAGGGTGTGATCCGCAGGGGAAGTGTATGGAATTTCTTTCCTACAACGTTAATTTCATTCTCGGTCATGTGAATGAAATGTTTCAGTTGATCAATGCTTCGAACACTGTTTTTGATCTGCCAGTGCCAGCTGTTCCAGTCTTTTTCCGGGGTACCGGGAAAGAATTTGTCCATAAATGCCTTCGACCGTTCAGAAATGACGGCTTTTTCTTTTTCACCCCGCAGAGGAATGGCTACTGAATGAAGATGTCGGAAGGAAACGGATTGAACAGGGTTCGGTGGAGGTTCATCATCGTCCTGATTCATTAGATCGCGAACGATGCAAAGTTCATTCTCTTGTGTTTCCATTTTGTGTGATGCCCATGAAAATTGTGGTGCAAATAGATAAAAAATTTAAGTATTTTCGATTCTGTTTAAAAAAAAAAGTGCACAAATGTATGTTAATAACTAATAGCTGATGAAACTTTTTTTTCACAAGTTAGGAACAGGTCCCGTTTTGATCATTTTACACGGTCTTTTTGGCACGTCTGATAATTGGGTAACCCTTGGAAAACGCTTTGGGGAAAGGTTCCGCGTGATCATCCCCGATCTTCGCAATCATGGACGGTCCCCTCATAGCGATCTGTTTGATTTTCCATCCATGGAGCAGGATATCGTTGAACTTATAGAAGAAGAAACGGATGGTTCCGCTGTGCTGTTGGGACACTCCCTTGGTGGTCGTATCGCTGTCAATGTTGCCAGTCACTATCCTGAGATGATCCAAAAACTCGTGATCGTGGATATAAGCCTCAGAAAATACCCTCCACAGAACGATCACCTTGACATCATAGGAGCGATGCAAGCGCTGGATCTGAATCAGGCACATACCAGGAAAGAGGTTGACGAGCTGCTCCTTCAGATGATCCCCGGATTGAAACTACGGCAGTTCCTGATGAAAAATCTTTATTGGAGGGAACGAGGCCGGCTTTCCTGGAGGCTCAATCTTCCCGTAATCAGCGAAAGTTTGCCTGCACTTTTTGATGGTGGCGTTGTTCCCGGGCAATTTCCCGGGCCGGCATTGTTTATCCGGGGTGAACGGTCAAATTACATCCTTGACGGAGATGTGCCTGCCATAAAAGAAAAATTCCCCGGAGCTGTCATCAAAACCATCAAAGGGGCTACCCATTGGGTTCATGCCGACAATCCCGGGGAATTTTATGCTGTTGTCAACTCTTTCCTGGAGACCAGTCAGTAACGTTCTACTGTCAGGCTAGAGACCGCAGATTCTATTTTAAGAATGATGGTGTTGGTCCCTTCAGGAAAATTTGTGGTTTGATAGACCCCGTCTCCTTTTTTAATGAAGCCTTCAAAATCACGGCTTACCAGCACCGATTCAGAGTGAATCTCGCAAGCCGCCTCTTTTGGGATCATTACTTCAAGGGAAGAAGCGCCAGCACTGTATGTAAGGTATGTTTGAGGATTTAGCGATCCCAGCTTGATCGCCACAGATGCTGCGCCTGCTTCGATCTTCGCCGTATCGATTTTAAAATCACTCAGATCCATGGTCACGGATGCTGCTCCTATGTCGAAATCCAGATCCCAAACAAGATCGCGGTTAAGATTGATGTCTACGTTGTTTTTCTTGACTCTTCTCACTTTATGGTTTTTCTCCAGGCTGAGGTGAATGATTGTCTTCCCATCAACCTCTTCAGTAGTCAATGAATAATCTCCTACATCACCTTCTTTCTTGAAAGAAAGCATGTCTGAAGTTTCCCCGTTTATTTCGAATCTTCCGGCAGCAGCATCCATCCTGAGAACGGCTTTACGGGAGACGGAATCCATTGGAACAGAGAGAAGCTGCGTGCTGTATGAGAAGGTTCGGGGGCTTTCGTCTTCATCCCATTCGTCAGACCAGGACCAGTCGTTGTCGTGGATCGTAAATGACCATCGCGGTTCAGTTATCCGGTTGAAGAAGATAAAAGAGAGCGCGATAAAGGCGATAACCAGGATAAATTTCACAACATCTTTGATCGGGAGAATGGAAATTCCCCAGAAGATGAAGATGAGAGGCCAGAGTCTCCATATGCTGACCCAGTGGAACTCGAGCCAGCCAAAGTTGCTGAAGAGGAACATGAGCCCGATCGCAATGAGGATCAGTGCCCAAAAAAGGTTGCGGAATTTCATCTTACAGGTTTTTAATCATGTTTCTTTGGGGTTCTGCCATAAGCATTAAAAAGCAAAGCAGCACCGATAACTATCAGAATAATTGGCCAGAGGTCTCCAAAATCGAGGCCCGGAATAAACTGATCGGCAAGGAAAATGGCACCCAGTGTAATCAGTACCAGTCCTCCAACCAGGTTGCCTTTTTGCCTGGTTTCCTGGGTTGGTTTTTTTGGGGTTTCAAGTGGTTCCATAGGTGTTGAATTATGTGTTTGATTGTTTTCCCCGGGGGCGTCAGGTGTGACGATCCAAAGGATGATGTAAATAAGTACTGCACCACCACCAACGATGGCGAAGATCACAAAGAGTAATCTAACGAGCAATGGATCGAGTTTGAAATAGCTGGCGAGTCCTGAAGCTACGCCGCCGATCACTCTGTCGGTTGTACTTCTGTAAAGTCGTTTTGGTTCCATAGCAGGAGATTTTTTATTTCAAGCAAAAGTATACCGGAACGGAACCGGCAGCAACAACTCTCCGCTTAGTTGCCGCATTCTCCCGATTAATAGAAGAATTTGACTGTCCAGTGCTCCTTTCTATTGAGTTATCTCCAGTTGCTTTCGCTTGTATATCCTGGAAGAAACATTGAGGCTGAATTCAAAAAGGAGGTAAAGCGGAATTGATACGATAAGCTGAGAGAAAATATCAGGGCTTGGTGTAATGACGCCGGCAACAATCAGGATGGCTATCAGAGCATGCTTGCGGTATTTCTTCAGGTAGACAGGGGTGATGATCCCCGCTTTGGTCAGGAAGACAATGATGATCGGGAGTTCAAAGAGGAGTCCCATCAGGAGTGTCATCATAGTAATAGATCCGGTGTAGGAAGAGAGAGCGATCTGGTTTATCACCATTTCACTGACCTGGTATCCTCCCAGGAAGTTCACCATCAGCGGAACAACTATGAAGTACGAGAAGAGGATTCCTGTCAGAAAGAGTAAAGAAATGATGAAAACACCTCCACGGGTATGTTTCACCTCTTTGTCGGTCAGTCCAGGTTTTATGAAACGCCAGAATTGCCAAAGGACAAATGGCATGGCAATGATCAGTCCGGCCACCAGTGAGATGGTCATATGGGACATGAACTGACCGGCCAGATTGATGTTGATGATTTGAAATGAAGAGGGGTCTATGCAGAGTGACGGCATGGAAGCAACGTCGGCAAGTTTACACAACAGGCGGTAGGTGATGAAACTTTTCTCCTTTGGTGCCAGGATGATATGGTCGAACAGGATCTCTTTGAAGATAAAGGCAGTAATTCCACAGACCGCTATGGCAACCATGCTCCAGACAAGGGTGCTCCGGAGCTCATCCAGGTGTTCCCAGAACGTCATTTCACGAACGTCTTTGTTTTTACTCATTAATTATAAGGGGATGAAGGGACGAAGGGTTGCATTCAGCAAGCATTAGTTTCAATGGTCAAAAATACAAATTCCGGGGAATAAATCCCTACCTTTGAGACCGCAAAAGATCCCTGATGCAGACATTGATAGTCTATATGAGCTCTCACGGTTGTACCGAAAAAGCCGCCGTGATGTTGCATGACCTGCTTCCGGGAGAGGTAACGCTTTTTAACCTTGAAAATTCGTGGACAATCCCCCTTGAAAATTTTGAAAGGGTGATTATCGGAGGATCAATCAGGATTGGCAGTATCCAGAAAAAAATCCGCAAATTCTGTGAAAACAACCTCGATCAGCTCATGTCAAAGAAAACCGGGCTTTTCATCTGTTGTATGTTTGAGGGGGAGACTGCAATTGATCAGTATAATGCCGCTTTCCCTGAAGCGTTGCGAAACCATTCTCTGGCCATGGGCCTCTTTGGCGGTGAACTTGAGTTTGAAAAGATGAATGTCTTTGAAAAGATGATCATCAAACAGGTGGCGAATATCTCTGTGGATGTATCGAAATTCAATGCAGAAGCGGTGAAGGAGTTTGTTAAAAAAATGAACAAGAATGAACATGGATGACGCATGCCATGAATTCATGCTCATTCTTCATTCATGTTCATTCATGGCATTATTATAATCCTCATACTCTCACACCCTCATACATCATTCCCTACTCTCCAACAGCAACTTCATGGCATCCCAGGAAATGGTACTGGTAAATTCCTGAACTGCCTTGGTCAGATCGGCATCATGGCTCAGGAGGGCATTTTTAAGCATGAAGACTTTGTAATCATGATCACTTGCTCCAATGTAGGTAGACAGTACACAGCCTGTTGCGCTCAGACCGCACAGGAACAGGGTATTGATCCCTTTTGCCTGGAGGAGGCTGTCGAGGTTGGTCTTTGTAAAGGAATTTCCGTAAGTCTTGATCACCATGGGATCACTTTCTTCGATCTTGAATACCGTGTCGAAAGCAAACCCTTCGCTTCCCGGTGCAGGACCCCACTTGGGATCGCTGTGGTAAACTCGGATCACGGGGAGTTTGTAATAGCGGAAAAGGAGCATATACCAGTTGATATATTCTGGTGCATCCTTCCGATCCTTTTCCGACATCATCGGCATAAACTGGTTCTGTACATCGATGAGTAGCAATGCCGGCTTCATCGGCGTTTTTTCAGGTTGATCCCCTTCATTCTCCTGGGCCAGCACAGGGAAAATCAGGAGTGCAAACGAGATAAGGCAATATAACTTTTTCATCGGGCGGTGTTTTAGTTCCGACAAGTTTAATTGATATTTAGATTGCGGACAAACCGATTTGGCGAAGACGGTTCATTTATCTGCAAAATGGATTAAATTATCTGTGTACTGGTATAGTGAAATTGAAAGCCGCAAAGCCATCCGGTTAATTATTTATCGATATATTTGCGTTGAGAAACCAATCACATTAATTCATGTTCTAAATCAAACCATCTATGAAAAAGATTTACACATTGATCTTATTTATTGCCGTGTCGGTTGTGACATACGGACAAACCTTCATCTGGGAAGGATTTGACAGCGGTCAGATGCCTCCGGCAGGCTGGACCCTCGACGGATTTGCCTCCCAGTGGTCCATCAGCAATTCAGCAAATGCCGGAGGAGCCCCTCCCGAAGCAATGTTCACTTACGTTTCAGGAAACAGCACATCCCGGTTTATTTCTCCTGCCTGTGACCTGACAGGCCTGACTGCTGTAAAACTCTCATTCAAGCACTATTATGACTGGTATTCAAATCCTGCTCCAAAAGTAGGCGTTGCCACACGGTCGGGTGGCGGTGGATGGACCTCAGTATGGGAGATCCTGCCAACCGGAAATGTTGGCCCGCAGCAGATCGACCTGGATATAACAAACAGTGACGTTGGGGCTTCCGATTTCCAGTTTTGTTTTTATATTACCGGAAATTTTTACAACATTGATTACTGGTACCTTGATAACATTCTTCTCTTTAATCCACTGAACCTGGATGGCGCGCTGACTTCCATCACAACCCCGACGTTCATTGGTGGGCCGATCCCGGTCACAGGAACGGTGATGAACATGGGATTAACGACCATCACCGATCTCGAGATCAACTGGCAACTCAATAGCGGACCTGTTCACTCAACCACCATCGGTGGCCTGTCTATCCCGTTACAGGGCCTGTATGCGTTTACATGTACTGATCTCCTGAACGCTACGATCGGAACCCATTTGTTAACGGTTTGGATCAATAAAGTGAACGGTGTGGTTGATGATGACCAGACCAATGATACCTTGCAGAAAACCATCAAAAAGGCATGTAATATCACTGCAAGAAAACCCTGTTTCGAAGAGTTCACGAGTTCGACCTGCGCCCCGTGCGCCAGCTTCAATGCCGGGTTTGTTCCGTGGTGCCAGCAAAACGAGGATGATATTACGTTGATCAAATACCAGATGAACTGGCCTGGAGTAGGTGATCCTTATTATACTGAAGAAGGAGGGACAAGGAGAGACTATTATGGTGTCGGATGGGTTCCCTGGCTGGTTTGCAACGGTACTTATGTTGAAACATCGATGGGAGCTGTACAGGCGGCTTTTAATCTTGCTGTTCAACAGCCTGGTTTAGTGGATGTTGTCGCCTCCCATGTGCTCAACGGAACAACCATGACAGTAAATGCTACAGCATTGCCGTTCGTGAATTTTTCAGATGCGGTTATACACATAATCGTTTTTGAATACGTGACCACCGGTAACGTGATGACAAACGGTGAGACAGAGTTTCATCACGTCATGATGAAAATGATGCCGGATGGCATTGGAACAACGACTGACATGGTTGACAGGGAACCATATTCGATTGAACAGACACAAGACCTGGCAGGAACCCATGTGGAGGAATGGGACGACCTCGGGGTTCTGGTTTTTATCCAGGATCTGCAGAGCCAGGAGATCTATCAGTCGTTTTATTCTGTTGAAAATGGTGTATTTGCCACAGAGGCCAGACTGGATGACATCAAGGTTGACGGAATATCGCTTCCCGGATTTGACCCGGATATTTATGACTATGATGTGGAGGTTCCTGGTGGTGTGCTGATCCCTGAGATCATTGGGATCCCCATGGATCCGAATGCCACTGTTATTGTAGTTCCTGCAACTGAAATCCCGGGCACGACAACCATCGACGTTTTCGCTGAGGATCTGAGCACTCACGTAACTTATACGATCAACCTCATCTGGGCAGTCGGACAGGATGAAACCAGCCAGGAGGCTATCCGGATTTTCCCCAACCCGACCACCGGCCTGGTAAACATAGCCGGCGCAACCCATGCATCGGTTCAGGTTTATTCTGCCACAGGGATACAGGTTATATCCATTAATGATTTTACAGGTCAGACGTTGAATCTCACCGATCTTTCTGAGGGAGTTTACATGGTAAGCATCCGGACAGAAAAAGGGAACCTGATCAGGAAGAAAATTGTTTTTGTGAAATAATAATGAACTGCCGTACAAAACGGTAGCAAAAATATACGTAGGGATTGTCTCGGTGTTTTGAGACAGCCCCTACGTACTATATCACCACAGGTAATTCTGTTAACAGGTGGGCCCGGCAAGGAATTATGTGAAAATCACCTGTGTTTGCAACCCTCCGCAGAGTTCATAAAACTGGCCAACGGTAAGGACATCCTTTACGCCGTCCCAGAGATCACTTTTCTCCAGTTTGAACATGTCCATTGCCAATTTACAGGCGTAGATCTCTCCTCCGCCTGCCTCGATCATCTCGAGGAATTCGGAGACCGGAGGCATATCGAGTTTCTCCATCTGGCTCCGCATCATGGATGAGACTCCGGCTTCAACTCCGGGCAGTGTTCCAAGCAGCGTAGGGAAGGGAAGGCCTCCGGGCATGCGCATGGCCGGATTGCCTACAGTTCCGGTCTTCAGTGAGTTCATGTGTTTTTTGGTAATGGCATCAAGGCCGAAAAAAGTGAAAAACACTTTTGTCTCAATTCCTTCCATCACAGCTCCGTTGCTCATGACCAGTGCAGCATATACATCTTCGATTGTGCCCTTGGCACAGATGATGCATACTTTTTTAAGGGGATGTTCTTCTTTTTGCATATCCGGTTAGTTTTTATACACACGATGCCGGCTTCGGGATCCCGGCGATCTTGGCTGCTTTTTTCATAGGGGCTCCGGGGAACAGCTGGTAAAAGCCTTTGATATCAATGATCCCGGAATTGCCGACGGAACGGATGGTAATGCTTTCCCCTTTGGCTTGCTTGTCGCGAAGAAATTCACAAACAGCCAGGTGTTTCTCCGTGAGATCAATGTTCTCTTCCCTGGCAATCTCTTTGGCAATTTCTTTTGTCCACTGGGAGGAATCGGTCATGTATCCTTCCTCATTCACATTCACTGTGGTTCCAGCAAATACTTTTTGTAACATACCTTTTTTAATTTACGAATTACGATTTACGAATTAAGACTATTTAACTTATTGTGAAATGAATCACAAAGATAAAAATAAATTTAATAATATCTACATACATAAGTATATTATTTCTTATTTATCTCTTCTAAAAGACGCATGGAATAACTCAGTGATTTCCTCACTTCTTTTGAACGCATTTGTTTGAATAATTGCCAGAATGATTTATCATCCAGTTTGTCATCCATCTTCACATCTGTTATTGCCTGAGATAGTTTTACCAGTGCATCGACTGTCTCCTTGTTACCAAGGTTTTTGCCGATTGTTGCAAAGCTCTGGATATATCCCTTTTCGTCCAGCTCATTCATTTTTTCGATAACATCCAATCCTATCTGGCGAAGGATCGGACGAAGGTCCCGTGCAAGATCTTTGGCACTTTCCATGAGTTCAACCATTTCGCCAAATGTGCTCAGGTTCCGGATCAGTTTGATCAGCAGGCATTGAACCCCGCAGGGATCCAGTTCAATGCCTGCTTTATCAAGAGCCGAAACTGTGCTGTTGAAAGCATCCTTGGAGATCAGGGACAAGTCGCTCATCAGGTCGTCCAGTTCCTCCCGTTTCCGGTGCTGTATCTCAACGAACTCCAGAACCCTGTCCAACTTTTGGTTCAGATCATCGATCTGCACCTGTAATTTCTTTTCTTCCATATTCTGAAGTTTTAAAGTTTCTTTCCGGCCATCGTCATCTTGGTATCAATTGGCATCTCTTTCCCTTTCAAGAGAATATGCCAGTATATCCACCGAAAAAGAAGTTTCCCGTAGTGATTTAAACGGGTTTCCTGCAACAGTCCGAATGGGCCTATACCGGGAAGCGGAAACAAACCCGGCAAGGGTTCTGTATCATAGTTGAAGTCGATCAGAGCACCTTTCCCAAAGCCTGTCTCGATATAGCAGTTGGAGTGCCCGTCGTAGGCTTCGGTGAAAGGCCTGTTTTCGATAGCGCACAGCAGGTTCTCAGTCAGGATGTCTGCCTGGAAGTGAACAACAGAACCAGCTTTGGAGGTGGGGAAATTCCCGGCGTCACCAATTACAAATACGTTTGGGAAATCCACAGATTGCATCGTATGCTTGTCTGCCCTGACGAATCCCATATCATCGCCTAATCCGCTGGTTTCAATTACCTCGGCTCCTTTATGAACAGGTATCGTGATCAGTACGTCGAAAGGAATTTCGCGTTCATCATACGAGATGAGTTTTTTCGTGTCGTTGTCGATCCGTTCGAGATAGAAATCCGGGATGATCTTAATGTTTTTATCCTCCAGCATGGTGCCCAGTACTTTAGCGGCCCGTGGTTTTGTAAAGGCACCTGACATAGGGGTCACATACGAGATGTTGACCTGGCTGCGCAGTCCGCGTTCTACGAAAAAAGCATCCGCGAAGAAGACAAATTCCAGGGGCGCTACCGGACATTTGATCGGCATGTCGGCAATGTTCAGTACCAGTTCGCCACCTTTCCATGTTTTGAAAAAGTCGGCCAGTGCCATGGCTCCGTCCGGGGTATAGAAATCGAAAATGCTCTTCTTCCATTCAGTGCCCAGCATTCCGGGAGTCTCCTCGGGGACAACACGGGTCCCGGTTGCGATGATCAGGAAGTCATATTTTAACACAACCCCGTCGGATAATACGACCTGGTTTTTAGCCGGTTCAATCCTGTCAATCGTCTGGATGAGGAAGTTGACCCCTAAAGGGATGAAGTTGTTTTTCGGTTTTACAACATCCTGTTTTTTGTAATGACCAAACGGAATGAACAGAAATCCGGGTTGGTAGAAATGGGTTTTTTCCCTGTCTACAACAGTTATTTCCCAATCCTCTCTTTCCAGTTCATTTCTCATTTTATTAGCCATGATAGTACCTCCGGTACCACCTCCTAAGATCAGCAACTTCTTCATCAGTTTTTGGTTTGAATGGAATTATGTTTAACAATCATCCAATAGTTTCTGCTGGAATAAATTGTTTCAGTACGTTAAAAATTGCTCAATGTTATGTGTCAGTGATCACATAAAAACATCGACAAAAATACATATTAATATATTAATATGTATATCGTAACAACAAAATTAGAATAATTTTATATAACCAGTAAAACAGTATGTGAGAAATTTCACAGAACCTGTAAAATAAAAGAAGACAAGGGAGACTTAAGCGATTGATTATCCGGCCGGATCAACGGGGGGATTCTTTTTTTCGGAGGCAGATTTATCCTTAGATGGATCTTTCATGTCCTCCTCCATTCCCTGAACGCCATCTTTAAAGCTTTTAACACCTTTCCCGATGCCCCTCATCAGCTCAGGAATCTTTCTGCCGCCAAACAATAACAGCACGACAAGCACGATCAGGATGATCTCTGTGGTGCCAAGTCCGAATAGCAGATACATATTATTTAACATGAAAACCTCCTTGTTTGATTCGTTACAAAGGTAATAAAAGAGAATCAATTCCGGTGACTAAAATAATATCATTTTAGGCCGACTGATCATTTATAAACAGACAACTGTCACCGTAACTGAGAAACCGAAAATCCTTTGATAAGGCATACGTGTACACCTCTTTCCAGGACTTTTCAAGGAATGCGGCGATAAGCAGTAGCAATGTACTTCGTGGCTGATGAAAGTTAGTGACCATCCCGGTAATTATCCTGAATATGTATCCAGGTACGATCAGCAACCTGGTGTTGGCGACAATCTCTGATTGCCCATTTTTCTCCATCATGGCTAACAATCCGTTAAGAGCATCAGCCGAAGAGATCAATTCCTCCGTTGGCCGACCATAGGGCTCCCATTGATCAATATCAAACAAGTCGCATTCAGGGAAATGGTAAAGCTTAACGCCCAGCCAGTAAAGACTTTCCAAAGTCCTCACCGAGGTTGTGCCGACTGCAATAACAGGGTTTGAAAGGTGATGTAAAAGCTGGCGGATTGTATCTGCCTTTACTGTTATCTGCTCTTCGTGCATGACGTGCCTGGATAACTCTGGTACCGAAACCGGCTTGAATGTGCCTAATCCGACATGTAAGGTGACTTGCTCCAGTTTAACTTTCCTGATCCTGAGTTGATCCAATATAGCTTCCGTGAAATGGAGCCCGGCGGTAGGAGCGGCGACAGACCCTTCATTTTCCGCATAAATTGTCTGATAACGAAGGATATCATTCACATCATCCTCCCGGGTTATATAGGGTGGAAGGGGTATATGGCCAACTCCTTCAAGGACCTCTCCGAATGGAATTATGGAAGGCTCCCAGGTGAATTCGACTGAGAAAGTTCCATCTCCCAGATCCTTCTTCTTCTCAGCATACATAGAAACATAGGATCCTGAGACAGAACACCGAATCTCAAGTTTGCCGTTTTTCCACCGTTTGGCATTTCCGATAAGACATTTCCACGTGACTGGTCCGGTCCACTGAAAAGCCAGGTTGAACTCCCGCACAGGTTCGGCAGGTTCAAGACAAAAGATTTCGACGTGCGAGCCCGATGCTTTCTGAAAGATCAACCGCGCCCGTATTACCCGGGTGTTGTTGAAAACCATCATACTCGCCTTTGGGATGTATCCTGCAATGTTCCTGAAGGAATCCTCCCTGATGGTTCCTCCGATAGAACAAATCAGCTTAGATTCATCCCGTCTAGCAAGGGGATACTGTGCAATCCGGTCAGCCGGCAGCTCATACGAGTAATCTTCAATGCTGATTTCGGGAATACACATTTTTTTTAACCACGGATTACACAGATTACACAGAAATGCTGATTTACGGGGTGACTCTTAATGATCATGCAACGGGTGGTAAAATTAGGGAAAATAGGAATGGTGAGTTGAAATAGTCAGTATCTTTACATCTGGAAATATCATGCAATGACCTGGAAACAGCATATCCCCAATACTCTGACTGCCTTAAACCTGGTGGCCGGATTGGTAGCCATCACACTGGTTCTTGAAGGAGACCTTGTAATGGCTTCTATCTTTATCTTCTTTGCCGCCCTCTTTGATTTTCTTGACGGAACCGCTGCCCGGCTGCTGGATGCCAGGTCGGAACTTGGCAAACAACTTGACTCTCTCGCCGACCTGGTCTCTTTCGGTGTAGCACCCGGTCTTATCATGTTTCATCTTCTTTCTGCAGGTTGTGAAGGGAGCTGCAATATTCTGGAACAGTACCGTATAACTCCTTATTTTGCTCTGCTGATCCCGGTTTGTTCCGCTTTCAGGTTGGCTAAATTCAATATAGATCTTAGCCAGGAAGAGCATTTTATAGGGATGCCCGTGCCTGCATCAGCTATATTTTTTGCTTCTATTCCCCTTGTCCTTTTTTACCAGACAGACCAGTTCACCATTATCTCCCTGGATTTCCTCGTTGATTTCTTCTCAAATACCAGGGTGCTTGCAATACTAGCGGTACTGATCTCATACCTGATGGTTTCAGATTTCCACCTTTTCTCCATGAAATTTAAGAAGATGGGTTGGAAAGGGAATGAAGTACGCTATATTTTTCTGATCCTGTCAGTGACATTTCTGATCCTGTTTTCATTGTATGCTATCCCGCTGATCATTATCAGCTATTTTATCCTTTCGCTCTTATTTCAAAAACAAATTGTAAACAGCAATTAGGGAAAAGGGGATGAAGGGATGTGGGGATGAATAAGCCGGCATCCGGTATCCAGGATCCGGCATTAATTCGAAAATCGATTTATTCGTAGGTCCCTTCCAGAGTTATCGCCTCAGTTCAAAATTTTGGCCCAGGTAAACTTTTCTCACATGCGGATCTTCGGCGAGTTCATGCGATGTGCCGGAACGTAGGATGCTCCCTTCAAACAGGAGGTAGGACCGGTCGGTGATGGACAGGGTTTCGTGCACATTGTGATCGGTAATCAGAACTCCTATGTTTTTCTCTTTGAGTTTTGTAACGATCTGCTGGATATCTTCCACCGCAATAGGATCGATACCTGCGAATGGCTCATCAAGAAGGATGAATTTCGGATCTACCGCCAGGCACCTGGCTATCTCTGTCCTGCGCCTCTCACCTCCCGAAAGGGTAATCCCGTAGCTTTTCCTCACATGCTGGAGACCAAATTCATCCAGTAACTTTTCAAGCCTCTCCTTCTGCTGGATCTTGGTCAACGTTGTGAATTCAAGGATTGCCTTGATGTTGTCTTCAACGCTAAGTTTTCTGAAAACCGAAGCCTCCTGCGGAAGATAACTGATCCCGCGCTGTGCCCTCCTGTACATGGGTTCAGAGGTAATATCCTGGTTGTTGAGGAACACCTTTCCGGTGAGGGGTTTGATCAATCCGACAATGATATAAAATGAAGTAGTTTTTCCGGCTCCGTTCGGACCCAGCAATCCAACAATTTCTCCCGGTTCCACCTGAATGGTCACTTCGTTGACGACAGTCCGTTTCCTGTATTTCTTGACGATTTTTTCTGTTCGAAGGATCATGATCTCGGATTATTGTACAAAAGTAACGATTCCTCAGAATGAAAAGTATAGGGATATAAAAAGACCAAATCTGACAGGGTTCGGATTCAGCAGGTCATCATTATGGTTCAGCCGCCATATAGCATCAAGCCGGATGATCCTGAAGATGTTTTCAATACCGGCACCGGCTTCCCAATATGGAATGTTCCCGAACGACCTCATCTGTCCAGGGAAAAGCGAATATTCCTGGTTCTTTTCCTCCAGTGTTCCGAAAACACATCGGATATGAGCCACTTCCCTCCATTTCAGTTTACGGAATAGTGGAATGTGGTTGAACAACAAACCATCGAAGTGATGAGCATAGGTTACTGAAAGATACTGATCACTTGCAAATTCATAATAGTTCATCAGGTTGGAAGAGAACTCATCATAAAGGAATGTCTGGTTCCCTTCATGGATCTTAAGCAGGGGATAAGGAAGGGTTCCCCATATCTTTCCGGCTTCTATGGTGTATTTCGACCAGCCTATGGTTGAAAAGTTGAACCATTGCTGGAAGTTGACTGTCAGGCGGTGGTACTCATAGTCGCTGTGAAACAGGTTTGGGATCCCATAAGCATACCGGATCAGAATAATGGGTAAATCCGAACTCAGGGTGTACCGGTAAAATTCCCCCGATACAAACCGTTCCCGGAAAGCTATCCGCGTATCCAAAATCACTTCTGATGTGAAGATATCAGGGAGAAGAACAGGCGTATCCCTTCCGTCCGGAAATATGACGAAAGAGGTCTCGCCCAATGGAAACATCTGCCGGTGGATGAAATGAACACGGTTTATCAGACCGTTGAACCATTCATGTTCATACATGATATTGAACTCCTGGATACGTGTAAGTTTATTGTTGGGTCCCCGGCTAAAAATGGATGTCAGGATGTTGTCCGTCGAAAATGCATTGGGGCTTAGACCCAACTGTTCCAGGTCGTCCTTGTAGGAGGCTACCAGATCCCGCCGGGGGTTCTTATCAAACATGTACATGACCTCACCTCCGTATTTGAAACGCCCATCCTTTGTTCCGTATGCAAGGTAAGCTTCGAGCTGGAGCTTTTTGCTGAAGGTGTTGCTGGTCCGGCCCCCGAATCTGAACCGCGCCCCTTCAATGGAGTTGAAAGAGAACAGCTTTGTATATGGGCCCAACTCCACTTTCCCCCAGGGAAGATATCCGTTCACCAGCGTATAAACGATGTCGACATAGGTTTTAAAGATGGGAATTTTCTTAACAGAATCTACCATTTTATAGATTCCCTGCTCCGACAGTGATAACTCTTCGTGCCGGGCTGATTTCCAGTATGAGTCCTCTTTCTGATTCGCGTCAGGTTCGATGAATACATTGGCAGGCATCGAGAGAAACCGTTTATCCCCGGGAGGATCAAACTGGAAATTCTGGTATGAGGAGGTGCGATGGCCAAAGAATCCGACGACTTTGTCGGTATTCTCGATGATATTGAAATCCGCGATCATTTCATCCTTTGTAATCATCCAGAACTGGTCCTGTGTCCACTCGAATTCCTGTTTTACCGCAAGGTCGTTGATGAAATTGATATTTGCATCAGAGGCGATCCGAAGGTCAATTTTTTTGATGGCAAAGGATGTGTCTGCGACCCAGAAACTTCCTGTAAATGTCAGCTCCTGCTTCCTTCTTGGCTTGAACATGATGTGATAGCACCAGTTATTGCCTATGTAAGTGCTGTCGACCAGGTAATATTTGTAATAATCAAGCCCAAATCCGGCAATCGGACTTACAAAGTTTTTTTCGAAGATGGGTATATGATCCCTGTAGACTTCAATCGGCTCCGATAGATTCCCCAGGAACTGGGCTACGCTCTCATTTTCAAACCCTGAGATTTTTGATGCCTTGATGATCTCTTTCCGGGCCCTGGGAAATCTTCGGAAATAAACATCCGACATGGTTTCAGAAATCAGCACCGGGAGGTAGGATTTTCCGTTTATTGTCGAGGTATCCACATATGAAAAGACGAAATCGAAGTTTCTGAGAAGTTTTCTCTGTTTCAACTTTTCGGTGATGTTGTTGGCATCCAGTTCAATCTTTGTATAGGCTTCGTACTGATAGGATGAGAAAGACTGAAGCGAGTTCCTGTCTTTGCTGGCGATCACTTTGACCAGGATCTTTTCTGCAGGATTCCCGCTGTACCGGATCGTCACTTCTGCCAGGTTGTACGTTTCAGGCCGGAGGGCAAAATCAATGGTCTGGAACTGATTTAACAGGATCTTCCGGCTGATGGGAGCATACCCGATCAATGATGCCCGAACAGAATCAGCCTTATTGGTAAATTCAACAGAATATTTTCCATCAAAATCGGTCAGGGTGCCAATCGTTGTCTCTTTGATGACAATATTTGCAAAGGGGAGTGGCTCGTTGGTGGATGCATCTGTTACACGTCCCATGATCTTTGTGACCTGGGCTGACAGTAGGAAATTATGCAGGATTAACATCACCACAAGAGTGATCGTGACAAGAAACCGACCAATTTTCATAGGTTCTGGATTCCGCGGTTACCCGGATGTGGTTCTGTCAGAAGTAAGGGCATCCCAGAATTCAACGGCCCGGCGCAGGTGGGGGATGACGATGGTACCTCCAACAAGAGTTGCTATTCCGAAAGTTTCCTGTAGTTCTTCGGAAGAGACACCATTTTCGTGGCATTTGAGCAGATGGTATTTCACGCAATCATCACATCGCAGGACCATGGAAGCTACCAGGCCCAGAAGTTCTTTTGTCTTTACCGGAAGCGCCCCTTCCATGTAAGCGTTTGTATCAATATTGAAGATCCTTTTGATCACCTTGTTGTCGGCTTCGAGAATCCGTTCGTTCATTCTCTGCCGGTACTGGTTGAAATCGGCTATCATGTTGTCCATGGGATTCAGATTAAATAATACCCTCTTTCAGGATGTCGTGCAGGTGGATGATCCCCAGGTATTTATCGTTTTGCTTCACGATCAGCTGGGTGATGTTGTTATTCCGCATCATCTGCAGGGCTTCGATGACCAGCATTCCCGGTTCAATCGTCTTGGGATCCGGGCTCATGATCTCCCCTGCGGTAATTGTTTCCAGCCTGGTTGTTTTCTCCAGCATCCGCCTGAGGTCACCATCCGTTATCATTCCAACGAGCGCATCATCCTTCATCACGGCAGTTGCCCCAAGCCTTTTGGAAGAGATTTCGAGGATAACCTGTTTGATATTATCAGAATATATTACTTTTGGCACCGGATTGTTGACGTACAGATCTGCGACAGTGAGATAGAGCGTTTTTCCGAGCACCCCTCCCGGGTGAAATTTGGCAAAATCACTGGCTGAGAATCCACGGCTTTCAAGCAGGCATACAGCCAGTGCATCTCCGATTACCAGTTGGGCTGTTGTGCTGGAGGTAGGGGCCAGGTTGTTGGGACAGGCCTCATGGGGAACCGATGTGTCGATCCTGTATGTTGCCTGGTTGGCGAGATAGGACGTCGGATTTCCCACAATTGCAAGCAAAGGATTTCCGTTCTTTTTTATCAGTGGAACCAGGATCTTGATTTCAGGTGTCTCGCCACTTTTGGAGAGACAAAGGACTACATCCTCTTTCTGGATCATCCCAAGATCTCCATGAATGGCATCCGCAGCATGCATGAAGACAGCAGGTGTTCCGGTGGAATTGAACGTAGCAACGATCTTCTGACCAATGATCGCGCTTTTTCCAATACCTGAAACGATAACACGTCCTGCGGAATGAAGGATGACGTCAACGCACTGATCGAAGTTCTCGTCAATGGATGAAAGAAGCCCAGTAATGGCTTCAGCTTCCTGGCGAATGGTTTTAAGTGCAGTTTCCCGGATTGTTTTTGTACTTTTCAAAGTGCAATTTTTTTTAATAATTTGGTCGATTCGGGATATTTGTGATTATATTTGTATATAGAGCGTCAGGATTTTAAATATAAAGGAACTTCAACAAAAGTAAACAATTAACCAGATAATTACAATGACGGGTAGCAAGGGCGATCTCAATCTGCATGATGCCTTGAAGAGGGTTTTTGGTTTTGACACTTTCAAAGGCAACCAGGAGGCCATTATCAACAATGTTCTTGCACAGAAGGATACATTTGTCATCATGCCGACTGGCGGGGGTAAATCGCTGTGTTACCAGCTTCCTGCTATCATCCAGGAAGGCACGGCAATTATAGTCTCCCCCCTGATTGCCTTGATGAAAAATCAAGTAGACTCGATGCGAAGTTTCGGGACCGAAGAGGAGGTCGCGCATTTTATGAATTCATCCCTGTCGAGACAAGAGATTCTACAGGTGAAGAAAGACATCACCAGGGGAAAAACCAAATTGCTGTATGTTGCTCCGGAAACCATAACAAAGGAAGATAACATTGAATTCCTGAAGAATATCAAGATCTCGTTTTATGCCATCGACGAAGCTCACTGCATTTCTGAGTGGGGGCATGATTTCCGGCCAGAGTACCGGCGTTTAAGGCCCATAATAGAAGCCATAGGGCAGAAGGTCCCGGTCATTGCTTTGACGGCAACAGCAACGCCCAAAGTCCAACAGGACATTCAGAAGAACCTGGGGATGATGGATGCCACCGTATTCAAATCTTCCTTCAACCGGCCTAATCTGTATTATGAAGTCAGGTCAAAAAGCAAAACGGTTGTTAAGGATGTCATCAAATATATCAAGAGCCAGCCGGGGAAGTCGGGCATCGTGTACTGCCTGAGCCGGAAAAAGGTGGAGGAGCTGGCGGAATCCCTGCTCCTGAACGGGATTAAGGCTCTCCCTTATCATGCCGGCCTGGATGCGGCTGTCAGGAGGGAGAACCAGGACAGGTTTTTGATGGAGAAAGTAGATGTGATCGTTGCTACGATTGCCTTTGGTATGGGAATCGATAAACCGGATGTGCGTTATGTAATCCATTTCGATATGCCTAAAAGCCTTGAAGGCTACTACCAGGAAACCGGCCGGTCGGGACGCGATGACGGCGAAGGAAATTGCATCGCTTTTTACAGCTATGATGATATCCTGAAGCTGGAAAAGTTCCTGAAAGGGAAAACAGTAGCTGAACAGGAGATCGCCAAGCATCTCCTCTTTGAAACGGTAAGCTACAGTGAATCATCGGTATGCAGAAGGAAACAACTTCTTCACTATTTCGGGGAAATCTTCCAGGAGGAAAACTGCCAGAATTGCGATAATTGCCTCCACCCGAAGAAGAAGTTTGAAGGCAAGCAGTACATGCAGATCGTCCTTGAGGCGATTCTGGCAATGAAAGAACAGGTGAAACACAAACACCTGATCAATGTGCTTCTGGGTAAGCTGACCACCCCTGTGAAAAATTACAAGCACCACAACCTTAAGGTGTTTGGAAAAGGAGCCGATAAAGACGAGAAATTCTGGAATGCTGTGATCCGCCAGTGCCTGATCGAACGCTTGCTCATCAAAGATATTGAAAACTACGGTATCCTGAAAATGAGCCCCGAAGGCCACAAATTCCTTAAAAAGCCCTGGTCGGTCATGCTGGTTGATGATCATGATTATGAAAATCCGGAGGAGGAGGAGTTCCTGGAAGCGATGGGATCGAAAAGCAGCACTGCTGATAAAACCCTGTTCAGCATGCTGAAAGACCTTCGAAAGCAGATCGCCAGGAAAGAAAAGCTTCCTCCCTTTGTCATCTTCCAGGATCCTTCCCTTGAGGATATGTCCATCCAATATCCGATCACTTCCGAAGAACTGAAGCAGATAACCGGCGTCGGGACAGGAAAAGCACTGAAATATGGAAAGCCATTTCTCGACCTCATCAAGGAGTACGTGGAGGAGAACGAGATCATCCGTCCAATGGATATGGTCGTAAAATCGGTGATCAACAAGTCGGGCCTGAAAGTTTACATCATCCAGAGCATCGACCGGAAGATCTCCCTGGCTGATATTGCCGTTGCAAAAAATCTCACATTTGAAGAGTTACTAATTGAAATTGAGCATATTGTGAGTGCCGGAACCAAAATTGATATCAACTACTATATCGACGAATTTATTGATCCTTATCATCAGGAAGAGATTTTCGACTATTTTCGCACGGCAGAAACCGACTCAGTTACCAAAGCACTCCAGGATCTTGGAGAAGATGAATATGCCGAAGAGGAGATCCGGATGATGCGTATCAAATTTATTTCTGAACTTGGAAATTAATCAATCATGGAAAAACGACCCATTAATCTGAATACGGTATTGCTGCTGATCGTGATGGCCGGACTAATTGTTCTCTACATTCTGTTTTTTACCTCACAGAGATCCGTGTCGCCGGAAATGGTGACAGATGATTCTGCACAGGTCCCTCTCTCAACAGGTCCTTCCATCGTTTATGTCAATATTGATACCCTGAATGAGCATTACGAATTTGTCAAGGTGCTCAAACAAAACCTGGAAAGTACAGGAAACAGGCTTCAGCGGGAGGTATTGGGAGAACAGGATGCCCTCGAGAAGGAGGCGGCAGAATTTCAGCGTAAGATATCGACAAATAGTATTACGGAGGATCAGGCCCGCGTGGTTTACGAAGAACTGATGATGAAACAGCAGGCGCTCATGGATAAAAAGGAGCGTTATACCCAGCAGGTCGCCGAACAGGAATTCAGCATGAACGTTCAGCTTCTCGATACGGTTAATAGCTTTCTGGCCAGGTTCAACCGCACCTTCGGATACGATTATATCCTGGCTTACCGAACGGCCGGAGAGATCCTGACTGCTAATGACAGCCTCGACATCACCAGGCAGGTCCTGGTCCAGCTCAACAACGAATACGCAGCCCGTAAGAAATAGCTTTCATGAAGAAGTTTTTCTTTTTTCTGCCGCTACTCCTACTGGTGGCATGCATGACCGATCCGGGGCCGGATGTGCAGGTGAAGATTCCCACCGATTCCATCATCCCTGAGCAACAGATGATTCTGCTGCTTGCCGATGCCCATACAATTGAAGCGGCGTTGGTGATTGCGAGGAACAGGGGATCAAACACCCGTGAGTTAGGGAACTTCTATTATGCAGGATTGTTCGGCAAATACAGGATTTCGCGACAACGATACCAGCAAAACCTGGAATATTACAGGGAAGATCCGGATGCCTTTATCAAACTTTATGAAAAAGTGAATAGGGAACTTGTCGAGAGAGAGAAAAATTTCGTTAAACCTGTCTCTGATTAGATCTTCGTAAATATTGCTAAAATGTTGTGCAGGTTAGCTCCGTCATTGAGTGTATAGGGCCAGTTGATTTTTGAGCCGGATAATGTTCCGGACCCATTGATGATCCAGTCGTCGCCAATTACCTGGTTTACCTCGAGTGTTATGGTGGTTCCCGAAACAAACGCATAGGCTGGATTACTGCCGCTTCCGGCATTGGCAAAGTTGTAGATGAATACTCCTCCGTTTTGAGATTTGGGATCAAGTTCTATACTCACTTCATATGTGAGTTTGGTTTCTGTTTCAGAAACACTCCAGACACCCGCAAAAATCTGCCTGGGATCGGCAGGTGCAGGGGTGGGATCAGTCTCCGTACATGAAGAAAAACCGATACCAATCAGGGAAAGAAGAACCATAATTAAATGAAGTGTCTTTTTCATTTGTCACTTTTTTTACAGGATGGTTTTATTCAGCAAAGATACATACAGTTTTTAATTTTCAGCCCTGTAGAATTCTGTTGGCCAGATTACCGGCCAGTCTGCTGGCTCCTATCCTGAACAGATCTTTGGTCAGCCAGGACTCTCCTAAATCTGAATTCACAAGCTCATAGAACATCAGGGCTGACTCAGGGTCCGCAATGCCGCCCGATGGCTTGATACCTCTTTTGATCCCGGTGGAGCGGTGGAATGAACGGATCCGTTCCAGCATGACTTTCACTGCTTGTATGGTCGCTCCTGAAGGGATTTTTCCGGTGGAAGTTTTAATAAAGTCGGCACCTGCCTTAAGAGCCATGTCCGAGGCCTCTGAGATCAGCTGATCCGAGACCAGTTCACCGGTTTCAAGGATCACCTTCAGGGTCTGATGCCTGCACATGTCCCTGATGGCAGCAATCTCATCGAATACCTGCTGCCGATTCCCCCCGATGAAGTTACCCCGTGAGAACACAATATCAATTTCGTCGGTACCCTTGTCTATGGCAAAAGCCACTTCTGCCAGTTTTGCCTGAACAGGAATCTGCCCGTGAGGGAAACCGCCGGCAACCGTGGCGACTTTAATACCAGTACCGGCAAGTTCATGCCGGGCTGTTTCAACATACGGAGAAAAAACACAGACTGCAGCAGGAGCGGGAAGACCAAGGTCTTTGAATCCAATGGCTTTCCGGCAGTGGGCGATGGTTGACTTGTTGGAATCAATTCCATCAAGGCTGGTGAAATCAATCAACGAAAGAATCAGTGAAAATTTCTCCTTAAAACCTGAGGATTCCATGATCAGAAAGTGAAACTGAGACCCAGACTTGGCAGGATTGGAAGCTGGTACACTATCGTATTGGTGATCCGGTCAACATAGAAAACGTTCTGCTCATTCAGGACATTTGTCACACTGGCGTCGATTTCCAGTTTCATGCGTTTCCCGAAATGGAAAGATTTTTTGAAATCGATGTCCAGCCTGCTATAATATGTTAACCTGTGTGAATTGTAGTCGCCGTATAAGATTCCAAGTGAACCATTTGTAATGGTGATCGGTGTTCCTATGTTCGTAAACAACAGCTCTTCATAATAACCCTGTGTAGGAGTGAAGGGGAAACCTGAACCATAATTATACCGTACGTTTACCTCCCAGGTTTTGGTTTTGCCGAAGAGATATGTTCCCATCAGGTTCAGGTTGTGTCGTCTGTCAAAAGGAGGAACATAGGTTGAAATCCCATCAAACCGATGAATGAATCCAAGGGAGTAGGTCCCCCAGAAATGGAAATTTTTCAGATCATACTTCACCGAAATATCCACGCCTTCCGCATCGCCTGATTCGATGATAAAATCCTTTTTCAGGTAATCCGGCTCATCGGCATTGGCTTCGGTATCTTCATACAATTTGTTCCGGTTCAGGTTGGTCAGTTGGGGGTAATACTTGTAATACCCTTCAACGTTAACGCTGAGATAGTTCGTGAGATCCCATTCAAATCCAAGCACTGCCTGCCATGCCTGCTGCAGCTTGTTCTTGACATCCTTCCCGTTGAACTCTTTTGGGAGGTTCTCGGGCCCGGAAAGAAAACCATAGAACAGGTTGACAACATCCAGATCGTTCGTTGTACTTATCAGGTTTTGAGTATAATACCCTCCGGCAGCTTTCAGCCGGAAATTCTTCGCTACATTATATTTTAGAGCCAGGCGGGGTTCCGGTGAGAACGTAGAGAGGGAGGCATAATATTGTGCCCTGATACCTGGTTCAATGATAAACTTACCAACAACCCACTTGAACTTGACAAAGATGTCAATCTCCGTGTTGTTTTGAGTGATGTCAATTTTTCGGTTGACAGAATTGTAGAAATCAAATACTGTTTTAAACCCTGATAACTCAAGCCCGTATTTCAGGGCATTTTTCCCAAGGAAGTAGGTAAACTGGAGCCCCCCGTTGAATCCGGAGATACTGGATGAACGGGGCGCTTTGTTGGGTTCATCCATGTTCACCTTGTAGTAGGAATATGCAAAATTTCCTTCCAGGAGCACCGCTGATTTTCCAGGGATCACGAGAAAGTTTCCGCCACCACCATAGGAGTCCCAGTTATAGCTTACAGGCACTTCCGTCAGCACGGAGTTATCAAAATTGTAGCCCTTCAGGGTGGCTTCGTCCGTGAAATTGAATCCGAAGAGATTGACTTTGCTCCCGTTTGACGCATTGATTGAGACTTTGCCGTATATGTCGAGGAAGCTGTAAGGAAGGTCCTGGTCCATATAGGAATAGAATATTTTTGAACTCTCGTCGAGGTAGGAGTTTTTAACAGAAAGGATAAACGAGGCGCTGGCAGAATTCTCATTTTTGGGACGTACAATAGGGCCTTCCAGCAGGGCTTTTGCACCGAAAGTGCTGACATCCAGCTTGCCGCTGAACCTGTTCCTGTTCCCGTCGCGGGTGGAGATATCCATGATTGAGGAGATCCTTCCTCCATATTCTGCGTTAAAACCACCGGTATAGACATCGACGTTTTTCAGGATATCGACATCGAAGACGGAAAAAAGCCCGATAGAGTGAAACGGATTATAGACAATCATCCCATCATAAAGGACTTTGTTTTGCACCGGAGGGCCGCCCCGGATGTACAGCTGACCGCCCTGGTCGCCTGAAAAGACAACCCCCGGAAGCACTGTAAGGTACTGGGCCAGGTCAGGTTGCCCTCCCATCGAAGGGATCTTCTGAATCTCTTTTGGCGTAATCTTGATGATGGATGTCTGGGTTTCGGTCTGTTTATCCTGCCTGGCAGCAGAAACATTGATCTCTCCCAGGTTCACCGACCGTGATTTCAGGTAGAGCTTTTTTGAGATAAGTTCATCTGCTTTGATGGTAATCGGGATTTGAATGGAGTCAAATCCAATGTACGTGACCATCAGGAGATAGTCTCCGGGGGGAATACGTGTGATCGCAAAATATCCGTTCTCGTCGGTAGGCGCACCCATGGAGGTTTTATAAAGATAGACATTTGTGAAGATGACAGGCTCGCCGGATTCCTCTTCATAGACAAATCCTCGGACAGATCCAAACTGCGCCAGAACATTGATGGGTGAAAGGATAAAAAGAGCTACGAGAGAAAAAATGAGGGAAAAAAAACGCACAAACTTCATATCAAACATGTAAGATCAAGTACAATAAGGAGGAGCAAATGTAGAAAAAATCATTCAGTTAAAAAAGAAATGCCTGAAATTGAGCCACTATGGGATGTGATGGGTCTTCATTTACGACAGTCAGGTAACAACCAAGTGAAGACAGTCTCCAACCCCGCTGGATCTGATTCT
>Ga0172371_10000942_pt1 | contig 45843 bp, 42 predicted proteins | sample Lak12m_FD_114543 | JGI IMG/M metagenome (GOLD analysis project Ga0172371, IMG submission 114543) | Freshwater microbial communities from Kabuno Bay, South-Kivu, Congo - kab_022012_12m | ecosystem: Environmental > Aquatic > Freshwater > Lake | place: Democratic Republic of the Congo: South-Kivu... | reverse complement strand
CCGAGATAATAGGCTTTAAGGGCTTCACCGAATACGTCCATTGATTGTTTTGTCTTCATATTAGTAAGAAATAATTTGCTATTTATAAATATAACTCAAACTCAATTTCGTTTAACGTTTGCGCGTATGCGATGTTGCGCGGGTGTATAATATCGCGAAGCGTTACACCCGCGCAATATGGGCGAAGGTTTGCGGAGCAAACCGTAGCCGCATACGCGCTGTTAGGCGAGAGTTAATTCATTTATCCTTACAACAATGAATCAATCAGCCGCGCGAGCTCAAGGAAGGGCGTGGATTTATCATGTTCTCCATACTTATCACGTATTTGCAAACAAAATTCACCGACTTCATCGCGATGAGCTCGCAAAAATGAAACAGCGGCGTTAGTGTCTCCATCGAGGAAGCGTCGCGCGGCGTCCTCTACAGATTGTGGCTCCTTAGGAGCAAATTCTTTTGTTTCCATAAAGGTAAATGAATTAATTTCGCCTAACATCGGCATTAAGCGATGTTTTTTCTTCAGAGATGGGCGAGGCTGAGGCAACCCACAGCCGAGACCCTCGAAGAAAAAATATGGGAGAGCGAAGTGCAACGAGCGAACCGCTTAATGCCTGTTAAGTGAGGGTGAGCGAAGCGAAAGTGCAACGTCCCCGAGGATTTGCGAAGCAAACCGCAGAGTAAATTTTGGCGCGCGTTACTTCTGACATACATAAAAAACTGGTGGATGTGTTCTAATATCCGTTTTAGAAATTTGCAGGCGACCATTCATTTCAAGAATTTTAAATCCTGTTTTGCTAATTTCACGCTCAACTTCTCGTACAGAGGGGATGTGGATGTATTGCTGTGTTTTGTAAGTTCTTTGTTTGTCACTTGTTTCTCTATCAAAAAATCTATCGCCAAAATCTTGTTCCTGAATGTTGAATCCAATGGGTTTCAAAATGTAAAATCTGATCCATTGTTTTATCCAGAAAAAAGAAAATTGCCTATTAAAAACTCGTGGGTGAGCTGTAAAGATGAAAATTCCGTCTTTTTTCAAAATTCTGTATACTTCTTTGAGTGCTTTTAATCTGTTTTTACTTCCGGGAATTTGTGTCCAACCCTGATTTGAAAAAAGAGCATAATCAAAGGAATTTTCATCAAACTTAATGTCAGTAGCATCATCCACACGATAATCAATTTTCAGGCTTAACTCTTTGGCAATTTTCTTTGAGCTATCAATCATTGCGGGGACAAAGTCTATGCCGATTATTTTGAAACCCATTTTGAAAAGAGGGATTGTTGTTCTTCCAGTTCCACAACCAATATCCAAGATTTTGGCGTTTTTATTTATGAAATATTTTTTGATAAAGTGACTCTCTGAAATCCACAGCCCCTCTTTCGCTTTTTGAGTATAGAGAAGTTGAGCGTTTTCGCCTGCAAATTCTTCAAGCACCAGTTTTTTTAAATCAGTTTCCATAATTATTCAATAAGATTTGAGAAGTTTATCAAGCTTTCGCTTGTAGCGCGCCAAAATTTATTTCACTTAACTCCTGCTTATGCGAACTTTCGGGAGGAAGGGTAGCATTTTTGATCTGAAATTACTATTGGAAAGTTTGCATAAGCAGACACTCTACAGCGTTGGAAAAAATTTAGAATTATTTTAAGAAAATTTTAACTTTGTGTGTTAGCGTTACTATTAAATTTAATAAAAAATTTATGGAAAATGTTAAACAAATTTGTGATTCATTTCTTGCCAAAACCAGCACAGAATTAATCATACGGGGCTATAGCAATAGGACTATCAAATCTTATGAATTGTGCCTGAAAGAATATTTTAAATTCTTTCAAAATAAAATTCCTGCATGGTATGCGTACTTCGGGGTGGATAAAAATTTGGATGAAGATTTAATCAGGGATTTTTTGATGGAGAAAAAGCGGCAAAATTGTTCGCCTATGACTCTACATGTTTATTTAAGTGCGATTAATTTCTTTTATCTACGAATGACAGAGTTTCCTTTTAAACTAAAGGTGAAATTTGCTAAACGGAATCATAAATTACCCGTTGTGCTGTTGCATGAAGAAATAGTTGCGCTTATACGAACTTTGCAAAATTTCAAGCACAGACTAATCATAGGCCTTGCCTACGGCGCCGGCCTCCGTGTAAGCGAAGTTTCAAAACTAAAAATCTACGATCTGGATTTCTCAAAAAAACTTATCTCCATTCGCCAATCAAAAGGAAATCGTGACCGTATCTCCATTTTACCCGAAACTCTAATTGAAGATTTACAAAATCTAATCAGCGATCGCGATCCGAAAGAATATCTTTTTACAAGTAATCGGGGCGGCCGTCTGACCACCAGAACTCTGCAAAAAATTTTTCACACCTCCATGATACGCGCGCGCGTCTATAAAAACGCTACTTTTCATTCGCTGAGACATTCATTCGCCACTCACCTACTCGAAAATGGCGTTAATCTGCGCATCATTCAGGAACTTCTCGGCCATCAAAATATCCGTACCACTCAAATTTACACTCAAGTTTCACCTTCTCTGATGACAAGTATAAAAAGTCCGCTATAATGGCGCCATGAATGATACAAATACAACCCCCGTTCCTCAAAAACCTGTGGACGACAATCCAATAGTTTTCTACTGCAAAGATTGTGGAGAAATCGTGGATACCCGCAGAGTTGGTGGAAAATATGTCTACACCTGCAAAAAATGCGGCACTAAAAATGTGGCTTTTGGTACGAAAAAAAGTATATACGGGTTCTTTAAATTGGAAGAAAAAGAAAAAGCAAAAATGCGTGAAGCCAAGATGGCCGAAAAACGTCGCATGCAAACCGGTGATAAAAGTATTAAACCGAGGGCAACTTAGTTTCAGAATATTTTCAAATTTTGCGCAAGTCCATTCTCAATAATTTTATAAAAATTTTAGGAAAATTTTAATTTTGTGTGATATTTAATCTGTAGTTATTGAATTTTGCAAAATTCTATTGACGGTGAGTGCACACTCACCTACACTAGGATCAAATAATTCCTAACAAAAATAACATGGATGCAAAAAGTGAAAAAAACAAAGCTATAGAATTGGCGATTGCGCAAATTGAAAAGAACTTCGGTAAAGGTTCCATAATGAAAATGGGCGAGGTGGGAAAAGCTCCCATTGAGACGACTTCCACTGGTTCGATTTCATTGGATGTCGCTCTTGGTGGAGGTATTCCTCGCGGAAGAATTATAGAAATCTTCGGCCCGGAAAGTTCCGGTAAAACCACCTTGAGTCTGCACATTCTTTCTGAGGCTCAAAAGAAAGGCGGCACGGTGGCTTTCATCGATGCCGAGCACGCTCTCGATCCCGAGTATGCGCGTAGAATAGGTGTAAATATTGATGAAATGGTACTTTCACAGCCCGACAGTGGAGAACAAGCTCTCGACATCGTAGAAACTTTGGTCAGAAGCAATGCTCTCGATGTAGTGGTCGTGGATTCAGTAGCGGCCCTTGTGCCAAAAGCTGAAATTGATGGAGATATGGGAGATTCTCATATGGGTTTACAAGCTCGTTTGATGAGTCAGGCTCTCAGAAAATTGACCGCGGTAATTGCAAAATCAAAAACTACGGTTATTTTCCTCAATCAGTTACGTATGAAAATCGGAATTATGTTTGGAAATCCTGAAACTACCACGGGTGGTCAGGCTCTAAAATTCTATGCTTCGGTACGTATGGATATTCGTGCAGCCGGTAAAATCGAAGATCCGGCAAGCGTAGAGAAAGAGCTTATTGGTAATCATGTAAAAGTTAAGATCGTGAAGAATAAAATGGCTCCTCCGTTCAAAGTTGCAGAATTCGATATTATGTACAATAAAGGAATTTCTTTTGAAGGAGATCTGCTTGATTTGGCGACAAAATACAATGTGGCACGCAAGTCCGGAGCCTTCTATACCTATAAAGAAACCAAGCTTGGACAGGGTCGTGAAAATGCAAAAAATTTCTTAATGGAAAATGATAAAGCTCGTAATGCCATCGAAAAAGATGTAAAAACTTTGCTCTATGGAAATCCAAAAGAAGTTGAAAAATTGGTAGAAAAATTGGCCGACGAATTACCTGAAGAAGCATGAGCTATTACGAAAAACTGATTCAATATGCTTTAAGAATTCTCACAAAGAAACGCTACACTTCCTTTGAAATTACCAAGAAGCTGAAGCTGTTTGTAGATAAACAAAAGGCGTTGGCGCGCAAGGAGGCAATGGAAAACGATATGGAAGAAAGTGGTGCTAGTGAAGATATTGAAAAAGTTTTGGAAAGATTGAAAGAACTAAGATATTTGGATGACTCTGGCTATGCTGAAGATTATATTGCCGAAAAAATAAAATTTAGGCCGCGAGGCAAATTTCTTCTCGCCAGAGAATTAAAATTAAAAGGAATTGATTCAGACATTATTCAAAACGCCCTAGAAAAGCACAACTTAGATGAGTCTGAAATCGCGGCCCAGGCCCTGGAGAGGAGGTTAAAACAGTGGAAGGATTTGCCACTGCAGAAGCAGAGAGAGCGAGCTTATCGCTTTCTCGCTTCAAGGGGTTTTAATCAGGATGCTATTTACAAAGCGGTGAATAGCTGTTACAATGAGCGAGCTTAAGTGGAATCATAAATTTAAATGATTCTGCTTTTTTGTTTTATTCTGTAAATTTAATTTTTTATGCAATCACAATTTTTTGCTGCTATTAATCAGCTCTGCGATGAAAAAAATATTTCTCGCGACAAAGTTTTGGAAACTGTAAAAGCCGCTCTTCGTGCCGCTTATCGTAAAGACTATGGCCACAAAGAAGAAAATGTGGACGTGGAAATCGATGAAAATTCAGGTTTGGCGACTGTTTATGTTATCAAAAAGGTTGTTAAAAGAGTTTCTGACGACAAATTGGAAATTTCCGAGAAAGACGCACATAAATACAATAAAAAAGCTAAAATCGACGATGAAGTAAAAATCGATGTTACTCCGATGAACTACGGTCGTATTGCAGCTCAGGCCGCAAAACAAGTTATCATTCAAAGAATTCAGGAAGCTGAAAGAGATGTAATGTACGATATGTTTAAAGATCGTGAAAATGAGCTTGTAAATGCGCTTGTTCACCGTGTGGATGGCAATAATGTTTACATCAATCTCGATGACAAAATCACTACTCTGCTCCCACACGATCAACAAATTCGTGGTGAGAAATATTATTCCGGTCAAAGAATCAAACTTTATTTGGACAAAGTAATTAAAACCACAAAAGGTCCTGAGCTTTTGATTTCTCGCGCAAATCCAAATCTCGTAAAGAAACTTTTGGAATTGGAAATTCCTGAAATTAAATCAGGTCTCGTGGTGGTAAAATCCATCGCTCGCGATCCGGGTGTACGTTGTAAAGTAGCGGTGTTCTCAAATGATGAAAAAATCGATCCTATCGGTTCATGCGTAGGTCAAAAAGGTGTTCGTGTTCAGAACATCATGGAAGAGCTTAATGGTGAAAGAATCGACATCATCCAATGGTCTGAAAATATGGAAGAATACATCAGAACAGCTTTGGCTCCGGCAAAAACCGCTGTCATCAAGCTCTCTCTCGAAGAAAAGCGCGCCAAGGTGTACGTAAATCCTGATCAAAGACCTCTCGCAATCGGTAAACAGGGTCAAAACGTGCGTTTGGCTTCCATCCTTACAGGTTGGGAAATCGACATTTTGGACATCAGTGAATATGCGGGTGCTCCAGGAGTAATCAAAGATGAAAAATTGGAAGTTAAAGATATTACAGGTTTGGGCTTGGATGCTACAGTAGTTGAAAAACTCAAGACTGCGAATCTGACGTTGGTGGAACAATTAAAGGGTCTTGCTGTTAAGGATTTGATGGAAGTAGAGGGCGTGACCGAGGCTGACGCTACAGCGATTGCTGAAGCGGTGAAGAAGGTGAAGTAGCAGGAGGTGAGAGAAATGTTTTGTGAGATTAGTAAGTGGATTTTAGATGGATGAAGTTGAAATTGGGGATAGTTTATAAAATTAAAAGCCCTGGAGAAATCCGGGGCTTTTTTATGTACAATTTTACATATTAGAAAGTATCGCCGGCGGCGAATTAGACAATGCAGGATTAACGAGTCAAACAATGTGCGAATTTACAGATCAGAAAGTGCGCCCGGTCCTCTCGGACACTCGCTGCTGCTCGGGCGCGAATTATAGAACATCGCTAAATACGTCAACTACAAAGTTGGGGTAGCTCTCGTCCTCTGTCTTCAGTTTAAACCTGTTTTGTGCTATAATAATTAGATATTTTCGAACCTAATTATGGCAGACGATAAAGCAATACAGGCAGCTCAGGAGATGGAAAAGCAATTGTCGGCGGAAAAGACCGCTGTCGAGGGTGTAAAACCGGCTCCAAAACCCGAGCAAAAGACAAAAACTCCCGCTGCCGAACCGGCTGATTCGCATATTGTGGCAAGTCAGATGTCTAATATCAATCGTGATTTTCAGGAGAAGGCCGTTTTGAAGCAGGCTGAGTCATTGAATTTGCCTTATGTGAATATCGGAAAAACTCCTTTAAATCCGGATTTTTTGAAGTTAGTTAGTTTGGATGAGGCCAGAAAATCCCGCATTATTCCCTTCTTCCGAGTTGGTAAAAAAGTACGCGTGGCCGTAGAGGACATCAATAATTCTGATACAAAAGCCGTAATTAAAGACCTTGAAAGCAAGGGTTTTGAAATAAACATGAATTTGGCATCTTCCGCCGGTATTGATGATGCCTTAAATATTTATGATCAAACGCAGAAATACAAAAAAATTGAGATCATAGAATCAGTCGAAGAAAAATCCATTAAAACTTATGAAAAAGAAATTGCCGGACTGAAAGAATTATCTGCAAAATTGGATACGGTGACTGCTGAAGAAGGGCTCAATTTGCTTGATATAGGAGCGATGAAAACAGGTGCTTCCGATGTGCACTACGAACCAAGTGAAAAAATCGTAAACGTAAGATTCCGCATCGATGGAGTGCTGCATAATGTTTTTGAAATCAAAACCGATACTTATCGCCGTCTGGCCAATCAGCTCAAATATGTCAGCCACATGCAGCTAAATGTGACTACGGTGCCGCAAGATGGACGTTATGATTTTAAATTCAACGAACAAAGAATCGCGGTACGTGTTTCTTCCATTCCTACTCCTTACACTGAATCTTTCGTATGCAGATATTTGCCGAGCGAGGAAATCGCTTTAAGCTTTGAAGATCTGGGATTCCAAGGCCTGGCGCTCACAAAATTAAATAAAGTGTGTGATATTTCTCACGGTATGGTGCTCGTCACCGGTCCTACCGGTTCAGGTAAGACAACAACTCTTTACTCCATTTTATCGAAAATGAATACGCCGGAAGCAAAAATTATTACCTTGGAAGATCCGGTGGAATACAATTTACATGGCGTTACTCAAAGTCAGATTGATGAAAAAAGAGATTATGATTTTGCCAAGGGATTGCGTGCGATTTTGAGACAAGATCCGGATATCGTGATGCTCGGAGAAATCCGTGATCTGGAGACGGCACAGACCGCCGCACAGGCAGCTTTGACTGGTCACGTCGTGCTTTCCACTTTGCATACCAATAGCGCGATTGAAACCATTCCGCGTTTGGTTAATATGGGTCTGCCACCTTTCATGATAGGTCCTTCACTTAATACAATTATTGCTCAAAGATTAGTAAGAAAAGTGTGTCCGAAATGTTCGACTTTAGATCCTATTTCCGATTCGGCTAAAAAAGGATTTGGGGAGATTATGAATAATTTGAAAAACGTGAATCCGGGTGATGCCATTGCGGTGCCGGAAAAAGTTCAGGTCGCGCATGGTTGTGATGCCTGCAGTCAGACGGGATATAAAGGACGTTTGGTGATTTGTGAGGTCATCACTTTGAACAATGCTATGAAAGATTTGATTTTGAATAAGGCAAGTCTGGTAGAACTTATCGCCGCGGCCAGAAAAGACGGCATGATTACCATGAAAGAAGATGGATTTAGAAAGGTCGCTCAGGGCCTTACCACCCTGGAAGAAGTTTATCGCGTGACTAACGTTTTAGACTAGTCCAGGAAAAATAAGCGGCAAAAAGCGTGATTAAGCAAAAGGCCAAAAAGATAAATTTGAAAGGCAAAAAGATAAAAGTCACTACTCCCACCAAAGGAGTAAGGAAGTTTGCCACGGGATCATAAGTGCAATAAACGCCGTAAAAATCGTTTTCTTCTTTTTCGGAAGTGTTCTCCAAAAAATACTCTTCTTTCAAAGGCTCTATCAATCCCGCGCCGGCTCCGGTAATAGCCAAAAGTCCGAAATTAAGTAATGGCCATGGACTGAAAAATATAATCGCCAAAATCAGGCTGATCGCGCAGAAACCAAAGGTAATAACTTTTCTTGAAGTATACATTTTGCCAAATTCTCCGGTTTTCACTTCGAAAACTATTGCCGGAATCATCGCGAGAGAAAGAATCAAACCGGTCATATTCGGTAAATAGCCTGAATTGGCTACATAAAGCGGGATATAGAGATATTTGAAAGCAATCCAAAGCATGTAAATCACAGAAACAAAGTAAATTTTTCTACGCTCTTTATTGCTGAAAAATCCTTTTAAATTTTTGAAAAAATCTGTTTTTTCTTCTTTTTTAAAATTGGTGATGGCCGGATGATTATCTATCAAATGTTTCTTTTGAAAATAGCCGAGAGTAAAAAGACAAATCAAGCTCTCGCCTACGAATACCGTTTCGTAATTAAGTTGACTGGCTAGAAAACCTCCGAATAGCAGCCCCACCAAAGCTCCGATATTTTGAAATCTGAAACGCTGACTTTCTTCCTTGCCGAGATTATTGGCCTTGGCAAAATCCCTGATAAAAAGCGCCAAAACGATTTGCAATAATAATTCGATGAATATTTTTATGGACATCAAAATGGCGATGGAGAAAAATGTGGTGACTAAAACCAGCAAAATCGTGGCGAAAGCTAAAACTGCCAAGCCCACTTTCATCACTGCCGTTTTTTCAAATTTTCTAAAAATAAAACCACTGGCCAAGCCACCCAATAAAGTGATTACTGCCAGGAATGAAAAGAAAAAGCTGACATTGGATTCGGAATGTAAAACAGTCATCAAAAAATTCGGCAAAATCGGCGAAGTCAAACATACACCAATCGCTATAATCATGGACATCCAGGCAAAAAGTTTGCCTACCGGGTGTTGATCGTGACTGCGGACTGCGTGAAGCATATAAAAAAATTTTTGTTGTGGTTATTTTAACAGCTTCGATAATATTTTCCACTCTTTGTCGTTATTAATCTTTTAATTTCCAACATGGTGATAGCCTGAAGCAGCTCACGAATGGGAAGCTGACATTTTCTATCAAGAGTTTCTATATCGAGACCGCGATGCTTTGGAATAAGGGCAAAAACCATTTCCTGAATCGGAGAAAGATTATTAATCTCTGGAGGAATTTTATCTTTCATCCGGAGTGGTTTTCTTTGCTTTGAGGCAATATTAAACAAATGTGGCTGCTGATGAAGAATATCTATTACCTCAAGACCGGAAGTGATGGGATACCCCCCTATTTCCTGTAAAAATTTTATTGGGCCGATACTGTTTTCCCTATCGACATCACCCGGCACGATAAATAATTCCCTATTTTGTTCCACGGCCAATTTGGCGGTAATTAGTGCTCCGGATTTTTCAGGAGCCTCAATGAGTATTGTGGCTATGGAAAGGCCGCTAACGATTCTATTCCTTTGTGGAAAATTGGTTTTTATGGGGTCGGTAAGATCGGGATATTCGGAAATAATCAGTCCCAAATTTTGAATTTCTTCCGCCAATTCAAAATTCTGCGAAGGATAAATATTATCGATGCCACTGCCGAGCACGGCGATGGTGGGCAAATCACATTCCATGGCTGTACGATGAGCAATACTGTCTATGCCGAGAGCCAGTCCGGAGACGATGCAAATATCCAGCACACTTAATTCCTGAATAATTTTTTCGGTCATTTCTTCTCCATAACCGGAAAATTTTCGAGTACCAACTATGCTGATGCAAGGCTTATGGATGAGGTTTATATCCCCTTTGTAATAAAGCTGTTTTGGCGGGTTGGGGATTTCCCTGAGTAATTTGGGATAATTTGCGGGCGCGATCATTTTTGCTGAATTCATAAAAAAATTGGTTATTTATATAACCAATAGCAGACAAAGTTAAATTTTTCTTAAATTCCAAAAATTGCTTGGCCTTCCACCACTTCGCCCATGACCTGACACTCAATACCGTGTTTTTTGCAAATTTCAGTAATTTTATCCACGTCATTACTGATGAGAATCATCCCTACACCCATATTCCAGGTTTGATAGGCTTCATCACGACTGACATTGCCGATTTCCATCAATTTCTTCATAAAATCTGGAGGCTCGATGAGGTTTGTAAGTTTTGCGCCGAGGCCGCTTTTCTTGAGCGCGCGAGGAAGATTTCCAGGGATTCCTCCTCCTGTAATATGCGCTACGCCTTTGAGTTCTACTTGCGGCTTTTGCTTGAAACGACCATGCATTTCCAGCACGGCGCTGCAGAAAATATCAGAAGGAGTCAGAGTAGCTTCACCCCACGTACGTTTATCATCGAATTTTTCATTCACCCAATTTTCTCCGAATTTATTTTTCAAAATATGACGAACTAAAGTCAGTCCATTTGATCTAAATCCTTTTGATTTTAGGCCAATAATTTTGTCTCCAACTTTTACGTTGGCACCGGTAATCATGTGATTTTTTTCTACAATACCCACGCAAGTCGCGTTCCAAATATAGCCATTTACGCGATCACCGAGCTCGGCGATTTCACCGCCAGGCACCACCACTTTGTGCGCCAAAGCGGCTTCCTCAAGACCTTTCATGAGGGCGGAGATTTTTTTATCATCCACTTTATCCACATCAAAAGTATTGGAAACGGTAATCGGTTCAGCACCCACGCAGACGGCATCATCCACCACCATACACACGAGATCTGTGCCCATAGTGTCGTATTTTCCCATCATTTCGGCGATGGCCATTTTTGTACCTACTCCATCGTCATTTTGTACCAAATAATAATCTCCCATATCGAGAGTGCCCGTGAATCCGCCTTCATCCAAAACAGGCTCACCAATCATGCCTTTACGACCAATGAAAGTGGCTTTTGCGGCGTTATAGGCAATTTCCGAACACTTATCTCCGAGATCAATATCAACACCGGAATCTTTATAGGTGGCCATGGCAAATTTATTTAGTTGTAGGTTTCCCTTTATCGCTGATCAGCTTGCCCTTGTCAAGCGTGATGACGCGACCTCCGAGGATATTAACCACTTCTTTATTATGAGTGGAAAGAATGATTGTCGTGCCACTTTTGTTGATTTTGAGGAATAATTTGGCGAGAGCGGCGGTATTTTCAGGATCGAGATTGCCGGTGGGTTCGTCGGCGAAAAGGAGCTCCGGAGCGTGGACGAGGGCGCGAGCGATAGCGACGCGCTGTTTTTCACCACCGGAAAGTTGACGCGGGAAACTGTTTCTTTTGGCTTCAAGTCCTGTAAGTTTCAAGACGTCGGTTGTTCTTTGGTTGATAAAATTTTTGTCGTGTCCGGATACTTCCAAAGCAAAAGCCACATTTTCAAAAACAGTTTTCTTGGGCAATAATTTGTAATCCTGAAAAACTATACCGATACGGCGGCGATAAGCCTGTATTTGCGCAGGCGAAAGTTTGTTTATCGCGTAATTATCTATTTTGATTAAACCGGAATCAATTTTTTCCGCGCCAACAAGAGTGTGAATAAGCGTAGTTTTTCCAGCTCCGGATCCTCCCACAATTGTCACCAACTCTCCTCCGCTTACTTTAAAAGAAACGTCATCTAGGATAGTGTGCGCGCCGTGTTTTTTTGTGAGATTTTCAATGAGGATCATGAGCTCAGTTTATCATATGGTGTTTAGCTTCTCAACGATGAAATTTCTCATGAATCTCCCTGAGCTTTTTATCGGTAACGTGGGTGTAAATCTGGGTGGTAGTAATAGATGAATGCCCGAGCATTTCCTGGACGGAGCGGATGTCGGCGCCATTTATGAGAAGCTCAGTAGCATATGAATGTCGGAGAGTATGTGGCGTAACTTTCTTTATAATGCCGGCCTTGAGAGAATATTTGCGAACCATGTTTTCTATGCTGACCGTGGTGAGGCGGCGTTTTTCCTCGTCCAAAATATCTCCTTTTATACTATTGATAAAAAGCGGTTTCATGTGATCGTCACGTTCTCTTAGGTATTTATGGATAAAATCGACCGCCCTTTCAGACAAAAAAACTATGCGCGGTTTGCGACCCTTACCTCTGACCATAAATTCGCGTCTTTTGAGATCCACCTGGTCACGATTTAAATTAGATAATTCGCTGACACGAAGTCCGGTGGAATATAGAGTTTCCAGAATCGCCCTGTCTCTGGCGGCATTTTTTCTGGTCTGATCTACGGCCTGAAAAAGTCTATCTAATTCTTCGCGTGAAAGGACTTCCACCGTCCTTTTGGGAATTTTGCTGAGTTCTATTTTTTCCGGTGCCAAAGTCTTTACGTCATTTTTTGTGAGATATTTTAGAAAAGCACGCAAAGCGATGACGTGATAATTTTGAGTTTTAACGCTTAATGTTTCTCCTTTATCATCAATGAAACGATTTAGATAAACACGATAATTTTGAATTTTCTGGAGAGTGAGGTTTTTCGGATCCATTGGTTCGCTAAGAAATTCCTCGAATCTTTTTAAGTAATGTCGATAATTTTCCAAAGTTTTTCCGGAGCGATTTTGAACCACTTCGCAATATTCCAGAAATTGTTTAATGTAATCAGAAATTTTTGGCATGGAAATGAGTTATTCCATGTCAAAATTTAGCACAGATGAGGAAGTTTTTATACCGATTCTTTTGGTGTTTCCACTTTGTAAGACGCACTTGAGGATTTCACGGTATTGATTAATTTTGAAAAATAATTCGAAATGACTGCAAGTTTTCTTTCATCACAACCGCCCTCTTCCGCTTTAGAATTAATACTCGCCTGTTTTTCTCTGCATGACAAAGCGAATTCTATAACTTGCGGATCGTCGGGCTGGAGTTTCGCTCTGATAATTTCATTAGCTTTATTTACCAAACCGCTTTCACGCAAAACGGGCATAATATATTCTTTCATCATGCCATTTACCAATTGAGCAGTTTCGGAAAGATTACTTTTTTCCTGTTCCACTGATGGTTGTCTGGTTTCTATATTGCCACCCGGCTGATTTTGTCCGTTCATAATTTTTGTTTTATTTATCTTGATAGTATATCATAATAGTCTAAGAATTTCAATGACTATATGGGCAAATTTGCACAAAAGGAGGCGAAAAATCTGGCCAGCTACGCCATAAAGAGTGGAGAAAGCGCAGGCAGAAGGCATAAAGAAAGCGTGGATGACGACCGTTTGTGTTTTCAAAGAGACAAGGATCGCATAGTGCACTCCAAGGCTTTTAGGCGTCTGGATGAGAAAACTCAAGTATTTATGGCCGGTAGTGGAGATCATTACCGCACCAGATTGACTCATACTTTGGAGGTGGCTCAGGTGGCCAGAGATATCGCCAGAAGACTTCAACTGAATGAGGATTTGGCTGAAGCTATAGCCCTGGCTCATGATCTGGGACATCCACCTTTTGGTCATGCCGGTGAACAAGCTTTGGATGATGTAATGCGTACTTTTGGACAACATTTTGATCATAACGAACAAAGTCGCAGAGTGGTGGAAGCGCTGGAAAGAGCCTATCCAGGATTTGATGGATTAAATCTGACAGTCGAGGTATTGGAGGGCTTAATGAAGCATCAAACAGCTTGGGATCAGGCTGGAAAAATTTTTGAAATGGCGGCGCATTTGGAAGCGCAGGTCGTAAACGTAGCCGATGAAATAGCTTACACCAATCATGATATGGATGACGGTTTGCGTTCCGGACTTATTTCGCTTACACAATTGAGAAAATTTAAGCTCTGGCAGTTGGGTGAAAAAGAGGTATTTGCCAAATATGGGAAGAAACTTGAAGAAGATATTCTGATTTCAAGGGTGATAAGCTCTATCATTGCGATGATGATTGAAGATTTCTGCGCTCAAACGACGAAAAATATTAAGAAATTTAAGATCAAAACCGTGAATGACGTAAAAAAATTCAAAGGAACAATTGCCGATTTTAGTGAAGATATGAAGATCATTATAAAGGAGTTGCGTCAATTTCTTTTCGAGAATTTTTATTTGAATCCGATGATCGAAGCATTTACATTGAAGGGCAAGTGGATGATAAAAAAGCTCTTTGAATATTATTACAAAAATCCAAAGAGTTTTCCGAAAAATACAAAGAAAAAAACCGATAGAACAATAGTAATAAAAGATTATATAGCGGGAATGACAGATAGATTCTTAATTCAGGAATTTAAAAAAATTCACAAATGATTTGTCCAAAATGTAACTATCACGATACCAGGGTCCTGGATTCCAGAGAAACCGAAGGTCATAAAAGCGTCAGAAGAAGACGAGAATGCGAAAAATGTCAGAATCGTTTTACCACTTTTGAAAGAGCGGAAACGAGCAATTTCATTGTGGTAAAAAAAGATGGCACACGCGAAAGTTATGATAGAGAAAAGGTGGAAAGAGGAATCTGGAAAGCCTGTGAGAAACGCAAAGTAACTCAGGAACAGGTTTCAAAAATGATCAATCAAATGGAGGAAAAATGGGCTTCCATGGGCAAAGAAGTTTCCAGCAGAGATATTGGTGAGGGCATTATGGACGCTCTCAGGGAACTGGACGATGTGGCTTATATCAGGTTTGCTTCGGTATATAGACAATTCAAAGATATAGAAAGTTTCAAAAAAGAACTGCAAAAACTTTCAAAGGAAGACTAAGGTGGAAAATTCACTCAACGCCAGTTGATTTTATTGGTTTTTTGTTGTATAATATTGTTAAATAAAATAAAAATAAAACTATGACTTCAAAAAGAATTTCTTCAATTCTATTGGCTACGGTAGCAGCTAATTTGCTATTTGGTGCTAATGCTTTCGCGGTGACAAAGGACGTTTCAGGTTCAGAATCTTTTGACGAACTGAATGTGACGATTGATGGAAACAAAACCGATGCAGCTACTACGGATAAAAAAATCCTTCGCACGCCACAAAAAGTTGAAGCAAAGACTGCCGTGGCCAATCTTCCAGCAAAGGAAAATTGTGATTTTAATTATCCGGATGTTGAAAATTATTCAGCTGCTATTGTTGCAGTAAGAAAGCCACTAAAAGTTGAGCCAAATGAGACTTTTAAAATTAAAGTTTTTTTGAAAAATACAGGTAATATTCCTTGGTTTTCAAATGCCAGTCAGTGTCATGGGGCAAAGATGTCTTTAGGAACGGACAAAGAACGTGATCATGCCAGTGTGTTTTACCAAAAAGATTTGCAGGGCTGGGAGGGTTCAAACAGAATTGCCATGGATCAATTAAGAGTTAATCCTGATCAAATTGCGTCTTTTACGTTTTTTGCAAAAGCGGGATCAAGTCCGGATCTTTATAAGGAATATTTCACTCCGGTATTGAAAGACCTTCAATGGATTGATGGAACATCTGTGTACTTGGATGTAATTATTGGCGATAACGGCGATAACGCGACGGACGTGAGGGAAAAACTCGCATTTTCAAGAGAGAGCGGTTCAGTGGCAAATTTTGATTTGCACGCTCAAAAAACTATTAAAGTAAATCTTTCGGAGCAAAAAATTTATGTATATCTTGGAGATACGGACGTGCGCGATTTCCGCGTAAGTACTGGTAAAGCTGAAACTCCGACTCCTACGGGAAATTACGATATTATTTTGAAACAAGATGTAAGAGTGGGATATGAGCCACCTCATTATGTGATGCCAAAGTATATGATGTTCCAATCTTCAGGATATGGTTTCCATGCTTTGCCAAGTCTTGCCCGTAACGGTGACGAATTCTGGACTGAAGCGAGAAATCATATTGGTATTCCGGTAAGTCATGGTTGCGTGAGACTTTTGCCGGAAGACGCAGATTGGTTATTCGACTTTACAGATGTAGGTACGAAGGTAAAAATCACCTACTAAAAAGACTTTTTTCATGGTCTGGTTTTGGATATAATGCAGGTCCAAAGCAAAAAGGCCTATGAATAGAATTTTAGAAAACTTGAATGAAAAACAATTGGAAGCGGTAACTCATTTTACGGGACCGCTTCTTGTTATAGCTGGTGCGGGTAGTGGAAAAACCAGGGCGTTGACGCATAGAATTGCCTATTTAATACAGGAAAAAGGTATTAGCCCGTGGAATATTCTGGCGGTAACTTTTACGAATAAAGCGGCGAATGAAATGAAGAAAAGAATTGGGAAACTAATAATGGGAGATGGACCTATGACCGAGTCGGGGCTTCCCACTATTGGAACTTTTCACTCGGTCTGTATTCGAATTTTGCGCAAACATATTCATTTATTGGGATACGAGAATGGATTTGTCGTTTATGACGATGCCGATCAACAAATTTTGGTAAAAAGGATTATTGAAAATATGGGATTGGATATGAAAAAGGTGACGCCAAAGGCTGTTTTAAATCATATTTCTAACGCAAAAAATCAATTGCTTGGTCCGGGGCAATATTTGCAATACGCCAACGATTATTTTTCTGAAAAAGTGGCGGAAATTTTCCCTAAATATCAGCGCGCCCTTCAACAAAACAATGCCTTGGACTTTGACGATATTATCATGAAAACCGTGGAGTTGTTTCAGCAATTTCCCGATGTGCTGGATTATTATCAGGAAAAATTCAAATTCATTTCTGTAGATGAGTATCAGGATACCAATAAAGCACAGTATGTTTTGATTAAATTATTGGCGGAAAAATATCAGAATATTTGCGTAATTGGTGATGCTGATCAAAGTATTTACAGTTGGCGCGGCGCAACGATTCAAAATATTTTGGATTTCGAAAAAGATTATCCGGATACGAAAGTGGTAATGCTGGAACAAAATTATCGTTCCACTCAAATAATTCTCGATGCTTCAAATACTATTATTCAAAAGAATCAGAAAAGGAAGGATAAAAAGTTATGGACGGATCGAGAAGGAGGACAAAAAATCAAACATTGGCTGGCTGATAATGAAAGACATGAAGGGGAAATGATTGCCAATGAAATTGAAAAACTTAACATCGGTAGTGAGAGTCCCCACTACAATGATTTCGTAATTTTATATCGTACAAATGCTCAATCGCGCGTAATGGAAGAAGTACTTTTGAGACATGGAATTCCTTATAGAATCGTCGGTGGTATACGCTTCTATCAACGCAAGGAAATCAAGGATATTTTGGCTTACTTAAGAGTTATTCAGAATCCAAACGACTCAGTGAGTCTGCTCCGAATTATCAACGTGCCGGCACGTAAAATAGGTCCCAAGAGTCTGGAAGCCGTACAGGAATTTTCGATTAAAAATGGCATTTCGCTTTTTAACGCGATGATGCTTGTTAGTGACATTCCTGAACTTTCCGAAAGTAAATCGGAGGAGTTTACAAAGTTTGTAAAACTGATTAAAGAATTGCAAAAATCGAATACTGAATTTCAGGCTTCAGGCATTATTAAATTGGTTTTGGATAGAAGCGGTTATAAAAAATTTATTAATGATGGAAGCGTGGAGGCGGAAGCGAGATTGGAAAATATTTCCGAGTTAGTTTCAGTGGCGGCAAAATATGATCAGCTTGAACCCGGTATGTCTTTAAGTATATTTTTGGAGGAAGTGAGTCTGATAGCCGACATTGATTCAATGAAAGATGAAGATAATGCCGTGACTTTGATGACTGTACATTCCGCAAAAGGTTTGGAATTCCCATACGTATTTATCGCGGGATTGGAAGAAGGAGTTTTCCCTCACAATAGAAGTTTGCTGGACAGACAAGAATTGGAAGAAGAACGCCGACTGATGTATGTGGCGATGACGAGAGCGATGGATGCTTTATATTTGATACACGCGAGAGAGCGTACTCTTTATGGAGAATCTCGTGTCAACGCGCCTTCTCAATTTTTACAGGATATCGATGAAGAGTTGGTTGAAGCTAATTTTGGCGGGCACGGAGCCAGAAATCATATTTCGATTCAGGATATCGGAAGTATGCCAATTCCTATTGAGCTTGATCAGGGAATTGAAGTGCCCTTTGGCGTGGGCGATAAAGTAAGTCATAATGTTTTCGGTCGTGGTATAGTAATAAACATAACCGGAGGAGTAGCAACAATAGCTTTTGAAGATTCCAAAATCGGAGTTAAAAAATTGGCTCTTAGCGTGGCTCCTTTGAGAAAGGTTTAAAGATAAAAATAATTTAAAAAATTTAAAATGTATAACGAAATTGGTCCACAAAAATCATACAGATTTTATTTATTTATACTGGTGGCGGTCGTGAGCTTTGCTTTAGGTTGGGAACTGAGCCGATTTGGATTTTTCAGCAGCAGTGTCGTAAAAATCGATAATAAGGCCGGAACTTCAGCGAACTCTTCCGTGCAGACAAAAGATGGCGTAGACATGGGACTTTTTTGGAAGATTTGGGGAGAAGTGGATAATAAATATGTAGATGAAAATGCTCTGAAAAGCGATGCCATGGTTTATGGCGCGATTAAGGGCATGGTTAATGCTTTACAGGATCCATACACGGTGTTCATGACTCCGGAAGAAAGTGTGCAATTCAATGAAAGCCTGGAAGGAACGCTGGAAGGGATTGGCGCGGAGTTGACCGTGAAAGATAAGAAATTAACTATTGTTTCTCCATTAAGAAAAAGTCCTGCCGAGAAAGCCGGACTACTTTCAGGAGATGTAATTTATAAGATTGATGGTAAGCGCGCGGACGATATGAGTTTGGTAGATGCTATCACGAAAATAAGAGGTAAAAAGGGAACTACGGTAACTCTTTCCATCATTCGCAGTAATCTGGAAAAACCTTTTGACGTGACAATCGTAAGAGACAGTATTGATGTGGAAAGCGTGACGGAAGAGAAACTAAAGAATGGAATTGTATATTTGAGTGTTAATCAATTTAATGACAAAACCAATGATGAATTCGGTAAATATATTTCCGATTTAATCTTGAATGAGCCTAAGGGTTTGATTATCGATTTGAGATATAACGGTGGAGGATATTTGGACATAGCGGTGCAGCTTTTATCATATTTATTACCAAAAGATACTTCAGCGGTAATCATCAAAGAAAGAGGTAAAAAGGACGACACTCTCTATACAAACGGCAATCCAAAACTGCTTAATGCGCCTCTGGTCATTATCGTGAATGATAGTAGTGCTTCAGCATCTGAGATTATGGCCGGGGCGATTCAGGATCATAAACGTGGAGTAATTTTGGGTACAAAAACTTTCGGAAAAGGTAGCGTGCAGGAAGTGGAAAAATTCTCTGATGGATCAAGCCTAAGAGTGACTATCGCAAAATGGTTTACGCCAAATAACAGATCTATAAACCATGAAGGTCTTACCCCTGACATATTCGTAGATATTAAAGATGAAGACATTAAAAATGCTTACGACAGACAAAAAGAAGAGGCTATTAAATATCTGGAGAATTTGAAAAAATAAATTCAAATACTAAGCCGAGGCAGAAATGTCTCGGCTTTTTTATTGACAAAACTTTACGCTTTGCTATTATACTAATGTACTATTGCGATAGAACATAACCTCAATTATATGGAAACACAATATGTAAAGGAATTGGTTAAAACGATGACGACAATTAAAGATGTCGGAACGTTTGAATCTTTTCTACACAATATCCTTACGCCTGCAGAACTTGATGAAATAGCCAAAAGACTGCAAATCGTAAAGCTTTTGAAAAAGGGCATCCCCCAGCGTGAAGTGGCGCAAAAACTTGGCGTCAGCATGGGGACGGTGAGTCGTGGATCCAGAGAACTTAAATATGGCGAAAATGGTTTTAGAAAAATTTTGTAAAGAAATCAGGTGTGAAGATGCCTCAAAGGTATTTTTGAGAATAAAAGATCTTTCAAAGAAAAATTTTTTGTTTGAATCAAAAGATGTTTCTCATATTTATGGAAGATTAAGTCTTATCGGAATTGATCCGGTAATTGAATTGAAAGGTAAAAATGAAAACTTCGAGATTAAAGCATTAAACGAAAGAGGAAAAAAATATTTAAAAGAATTTACGACGGGAGATTTTAGTTTATGTGACGAATGTAAAATCGAAAATGATCTTATTCGTGGAAAAGTTAAAAAAATGTCTTTGAAATCAGAAGAAACAAACAGAACAAAACAGAAAAATATTGCTCAAATTATCAGAAGATTCATTGAAAAATTCAAACAAAACAGAAAGGAATTACTCGGATTATATGGAGCTCTGTCTTACGATTTTATCAGATTGTTTGAAGATATTCCTGAAATTTTGCCGGATATTTTGGTAGATGATTTTAGACTCTGCATGTATGACACTTTTATTTTTTTTGATCATTTAAAAGAAAAAGCGGAGATAAGCGTATACAGAGAAGGCTTGAAAGATGCCGAGAAAACAGCTGAAATAATTGCAGAAAAAATTACGCAAAACAATGCGACTGAAAAAAGTTTTAAGATAGAAAATGCTCAATTTGAATACGATAAAGAAGGATATAAAAATCTCGTAGCAAATGCCAAAGATTTGGCTAAGAGAGGCGAATTATTTGAAGTTGTTTACTCCAATACTTTGAGAGCGAATTTTAGCGGTGAACCGTTTTCTTTGTATCAAAAATATCGTGAGATAAATCCTTCCCCTTATCTTTTTTATTTTAATTTTGGGGATGAACAATTGGTTGGAGCTTCGCCGGAAATGATGGTGAGAGTCGAAAATGGTTTGGTGCATTTGCGTCCTATTTCCGGTACGGCAAAAAGAGGCGCTGATCCTATTGAGGATCATGAAAATATGCTGGCTCTACTATCCAGCGAAAAGGAAAGAGCTGAATTGGATATGTTGATTGATTTGGGGCGTAATGATTTGGCGATTATTTGTGAACCGGGAATAAAAATCACCGATTATCGATTCGTGGAAAAATATTCCAAAGTGATGCACACCGTGGCTCATTTGACCGGACGTCTTAAGGCTGAATTTACGGCCTTAGATGCGCTTATTGCCTGCTTGAATGCCGGAACCCTGACCGGGGCGCCAAAGGTGGCGGCAATGACTTATATTGAAAAAAATGAAAATTCACGTCGCGGATATTATGGCGGAACGATAGGATATTTCACGTTTTCTGGTGAAATGGATAGTGGCATTATTATTCGTACCGCGCATATAAAAGATAGTCGTCTTACTTTTAGGAGTGGTGCGACTTTGCTCTATGATTCCGATCCAGAAGCCGAATATCAGGAGACAATGAATAAGGCACGAGCATTTTTAACAACCTTCGCGTATGAAAAATAGTAAAATATTTTTGTTGGATAATTTTGATTCTTTCACTTTCAATTTAGTGGATTATTTCAAACAGCTTGGATGCGAAGTTTGCGTGTATAGAAATAATATTTCTCCTGAAATTGTAGATGAAGTGAAACCGGATTTGATTGTATTTTCACCTGGTCCATCAATACCTGCAAATGCCGGAAATATGATGCAAATTATTGATAAATATCATAAAAAATATCCGATGTTTGGAGTGTGTCTGGGGCATGAAGCCTTTATCGAATACTTTGGCGGTAGTTTAAAATTTGTGGAGCCGGTACATGGAAGAAATAGTCCGATTAAGCACGATGGGCGGACAATTTTTGGTGGACTGGAGGCGGATTTTTTGGCGGGAAGATATCATTCGTTATGCGCGGATAAGGTACCTGAATGCTTTGAAGTGAGTGCGGAATTTAATGGATTGGTAATGGCGATGAGACATAAAACTTTGCCGATAGAAGGAGTGCAATTCCATCCGGAATCAGTACTTACAATGAAGCATGGAAATGGCTTTCGGATAATAAAAAACGTAGTTGATAAAAAATTTGCCAATGTATAAGAAAAAAGAAATTTTAGATTTTTTGACGAAATCGGTAGAGGGGAAATTGAGCGTGAATGAACAAGTGAAATTTTTGGGAGACTTTAAGCTGGAAACTGTAAATGCTGAAGACATAAAAACGATGGTAAATTTTCTGTTTAAAAAAATGTCGGCTAAATTAAATATGCCTAAGGCAATTGATATTTGCGGGACCGGAGGGTCGGGTTTGGAGAGAATAAATACTTCAACAATTGCAGCTTTTATTTTGGCCGAATTGGGCGTGAGAGTGGCCAAACATGGCAATAAAGCTGCCAGTGGACGATGTGGCAGTTTTGATCTGCTGGAAGCGCTGGGAGTGGATTTTGATAAAAAGCCTGAGGAGCTGGAAAAACTATACGCAAAAAAGAATTTAGCTTTTATTTTTGCGCGAAATTTTCATCCGGGTTTTAAGCATTTCGCGGAAGCGAGAAAAAATGTGGGTGGGCCGACAATTTTTAACCTACTCGGCCCTCTTCTCAATCCGGCGAATCCTAAAATGCAAATCATCGGTACAAGCTTTAAGGAACAGATGAAATTGATCGCGGAGGCGTCAAAATTATTAGGCAAAAAAAGGGTAATGGTAGTGCGTGGAAGAGACGGTCTGGACGAGGTAAGTTTGAGCGAAAAAACTGATATAGTTGAATTGAAAAATGGGAAAATTGTTGAATATTCGATTGAGCCTGAAGATTTCGGTCTTGAGAGGGTGGGATTTGCTGAAATTGCCGGCGGGGATTTGGAATTTAATGGAAAAATAGCGGAAGAAATTTTGAATGGAACGTGTCGTGATAGTCGCGCGGATTTGGTTTTCGTGAATTGTGCTCTGGCTCTTAAATTGGTTGGCAAATTCGATGATTTAAAAGAAGGATGTAGAGTAGCAAGAAGCTCTATGGGAAGGGAGAAACTTGAAGCGTGTCGAGGAAATATTTTGGAGGAAATTGCCGCCAGTAAATTTAGTCGAGACGTGAGAAGAAATTTCATTGAGAGTTTAAAAAAGGGATGTGATGATGGCCGTCGCGCTTTGATTGCTGAAATAAAATTTGCTTCGCCAAGTAAGGGCAAGATTTTTAAAGGCAAAATAGGAAAAGAAGCCGTGAAAAAACTTGCAAAAATTTATGAAAAAAGTGGTGCGAGTGCAATTTCAGTGCTCACTGATGAGAAATATTTTCTGGGGAGTTTTGAGTACTTGAGAGAAGCTAAAAAAGTGACAGGAAACGTACCGATTTTATGCAAAGATTTTATTGTTTCCGAGTATCAAATTCATAAAGCGTTTGAATATGGCGCCGATGCGATTTTGCTTATTGCCGAGCTATTATCGGCTGAACAAATTGAGAAATTTTTGGCTCTGGCGAGAAGTTTGGAAATGGAAGGATTGGTGGAAATTCATAATGAACAAGATTTACAAAAAGTATTAAAAACTTCGGCGAAAATTATTGGAATCAACAATAGAAATTTAAAAACTTTCGAAATTGATTTAAATACTGCGAATAAATTGGCTTCAAAAATACCAGAAGATAAAATAATCGTGGCGGAAAGCGGAATTTCAGATGCCAAAGATTTGAAAAAATTAGATAAAAAAATACAAGCTATCCTCGTAGGAACAGCTATTGTCCAAGCGAAAAATTTTACCAAAAAAATACATGAACTCACTGAAAAAATACCTGTTAAATGAAGACGGCCATTTCGGCAAATTCGGCGGAAGATACATTCCGGAATTGCTTATACCAATCATGGAAGACTTGGAAAAAGCTTTTTTTGAAATTAAAAAAGATCCCGAGTTTAAAAAAGAATTATTGAATCTTTATCATAATTATTCCGGACGTCCGACTCCTTTATATTTCTGCGAAAATCTTACAAAGGAAATTGGTGGCGCAAAAATTTATTTAAAAAATGAAGGACTGAATCATACAGGTGCGCATAAAATAAATCATTGTTTGGGACAAGCGTTGCTGGCAAAGCGCATGGGCAAAAAAAGGCTTATTGCTGAGACTGGAGCTGGTCAGCATGGTCTTGCTACTGCGACGGTGGCGGCGAAATTCGGACTGAAATGTCGCGTATATATGGGCGCGCGTGACGTGGAAAGGCAAAGGCCAAATGTTTTTTGGATGGAGCAATTGGGGGCGGAAGTAATACCGGTGAAGGAAGGCGGACAAATTTTGCGAGACGCGATTAACGCGGCTTTAAGAGATTTAATTGCGAATCCAGAGGATACTCATTATCTACTCGGGACGGTCTGTGGACCGCATCCTTATCCGGTAATGAATACTTATTTCCAAAAAATAGTGGGAGAAGAAGTAAAAAAACAGCTTGGTGGTTTACCGGATTATTTAGTGGCTTGCGTGGGTGGAGGCAGTAATGCCATGGGACTTTTTTATGATTTTTTGGATGACAAAAAAGTGCAGATGATTGCGGTGGAAGCGGGTGGAAAAGGGATAGGAAAAATTGGGCCCGCTAAAGCCGGCTCTTCGAGAAAATTTACGCATGCCGCGAGATTTCAAGCTGGCGAAGTAGGAGTGGTAGAGGGTTTTAAATCATATTTTTTACAAAACGAAGAAGGACAGATTGAGGAAACTTACAGTATTTCGGCGGGTTTGGATTATTCCGGAGTGGGCCCACAATTGGCTTATCTGCATGATACTGGAAGAGTGAAATTCACTTATGCCGTGGATGATGAAGTGATAGCAGCTTATAAATTATTAGCAAAAACTGAAGGAATAATCGCAGCACTTGAATCTTGTCATGCCGTAGCTGGAGCAATAAAATTGGCAAAAACTTTAGGCAAAAATAAAACTATCGTGATGAATTGTTCCGGACGTGGAGATAAAGATTTATTTATTGTAACTAAAAAATTAGGTGATAAAAATTTTGAAAACTTTTTAAAAGAACAAGCATGAAAAAATTGATGACACATATTGTAGCCGGATATCCCAGCTTGAAAAAGAGTGAGGAATTATTGGAAGTGATGATTAAACGCGGCGTGGATTTCATTGAGATACAGATTCCTTTTTCTGATCCGGTAGCGGATGGCCCAACGATCATGAAAGCCAATCAAGAGGCTTTGGAGGCCGGAGTAAAAGTAGAAGACTGCTTTAATTTGATGAAGAAATTTAATGGATGTGAGACGGCAATGAAATTTTTATTTATGACTTATTTCAATATTGTCCATCATTATGGAGTGGAAAAGTTTTGCCGACGCGCGGCGGAATGTGGCTGCTACGGATTGATAATTCCCGATATGCCGATTGATGAGGAAAGTCATGAAGGATATTTGAAAAGTTGTGAAAAATATGAACTGAAAGCAATTCAGGTGATATCCCCTCTTACGCCTGATAGAAGGCTAAAGAAAATCGCGGAGGTTGCTAGTGGATTCGTGTATTGTGTCTCAAGATATGGGACGACTGGAGTGGGAGCTGAGTTGGATTCGAAACTGGGTGGCTATTTGAAAAAAGTAAAAAAATATATTGATGTGCCTTTGGCTGTAGGCTTTGGGATTGCAAAAAAAACTCATGTGGAAGCCGTATGGAAAGAAGCGGAAATCGCGGTGATCGGATCGAAAATTATTAATCTGATGAATGAGAATAATGGAGATTTTAAAGAGGTGGAGAAGTTTTTAAAAGGTTTGAAATAAAACTTGATTCACTTTCTTGGTTTTCAAACTTGTATTTTCAGTCCCCAACAGATAGATTATTCCCATGCTACTCGCAAAAGACTGGAAAGATTTTGAACTATTAGACGTCAGCAATGGAGAGAAACTCGAACGCTGGGGAAATTTTGTGTTACAAAGACCTGATCCTCAAGTGATTTGGCCGGAAAAAGGTGATGAAAAATTGTGGCATAAAATTGACGCTCATTATCATCGCAGTGAGTCCGGCGGTGGAAAATGGGAATTCAAAAAACAATTACCGGAGAGGTGGACGGTTAATTACAAAAATCTGAAGTTTTATGTGAAGACGATGGGTTTCAAACATACTGGTTTGTTCCCAGAGCAAGCGGTAAATTGGGATTTCATGATGGAAAAAATCAAATCAGCAAAGAGACCGATAAACGTACTGAACCTTTTTGCTTATACCGGTGCTGCCTCCGTGGCTTGTGCTGCAGCGGGAGCGTCTGTCTGCCATGTGGATGCGGCAAAAGAAATTGTTCGTCGGGCAAAAGAAAATTTAGAATTATCCGGCTTGAAAGAAAAGCCGGTGAGATTTATTACTGATGATGTGATTAAATTTGTAAAAAGGGAAATTCGTCGAGGTAGAAAATATGATGGCATTGTGATGGATCCCCCATCGTTTGGGCGTGGTCCGAATGGCGAATTATGGAAACTGGAAAATCAGCTTTATGGCTTGATTGACTTGTGCGCGCAGGTTCTTTCAGACAAGCCAATTTTCTTTTTAATCAATTCCTATACTACCGGCTTTGCACCTGGAATTTTGGAAAATCTTTTGAAAATTAAAGTAGGCAAAAAATACGGCGGCAGAGTCAGTTCCGATGCTTTGGGTTTGCCAATAAAATCTTCAAATTTAATTTTGCCGTGCGGAGTAGTGGCGAGATGGGAAGCTTAGCAGGTTGGATTTTGCTATCAAATTGAGAGATGAGCGGTTGGCTTAATGAGCCGTATGTGCCTATTATCTGCCTCAGAGAAAGGCCGTCGCAGATATAAGTTTTCAGATCGTCCTAGGACGAAAATTGGGTTTAGTCCGAAAAGATTACATCCTGTCAAATTTGGCGTACTCCGAAAAATACCGCAAGTGTGAATGGCAGTGCTGTGGCTTCCGTGATTATTTTTGGCTTCTAAGGTTTTTCACAAGCCAATATCCTGAGAAAATTCCAAAAAAGATATTTAACCAAAAGAATATCCAGCTCATTTCCATATAGCTAAAAACTGCCAAAACAACGCTGCCAAAAGTGAGAGCAATATCTCTGCGTACCGTGCCGTTACTAAATGCATAACCCATTGATAATGCTGCGAGGCCAATAATAAAAAACATCGTATTGTAACCTGTAAAAAGGTACAGCGACCAAATAATAAATCCCATTCCACTGATGGAAATAACAACTGTATCAATACGATCATCCATGTCGATCATCATCATGATACTGGCGATTGCCACTAAAATTTCTAGGAAAACGAAAAATATCGGCCCGCCATTTTGCCAGCCGAGAATTGAATAAAGAAGCATCACTAATCCCCCAAAGGCAAAAAGCCAATTCTTCACCGATTTTGCCGGATGTTTGGCATCACCCTGTATCGGCCAGCCTGCACCCAAAACTAAAATCAGAGAACCAATGAGGCCAGTGTAAAAAATAATATCCATGAAAAATTTTTATTGAATGAAGTGATTTTATTATAAGTCTGCTCGAGGATTTTTCAACTTGCAGGATAAATTGGAACATCGCCTGAGTCTTCATCGAACTTCATGGTTACCGTTGAAGCTTCTAAAGATATGCGAAGTTTTATTTTTTCTTCATCTGTAAATGTCACTCCTTTCGATTCTAAAATTTTTAAGACTTCATCAACTCTGGCATCAAAACCCTTATTCCAAACTTCTTTATTTTTGTCGTATAAATCTGCATACAATATTTTTGCACTCTTAAATTTTTTAGCTTTTTCCAATTCACCTGCTGTATATTCTGCGGCTTGTATTGAAGCTCTTTGAGAAGCTTCTGGATCTGGAGGTTTATGTGTGGCCTTCCATTCCGCCAATTTGAGACTGGATTCGGCATGAATCGCCGCTAATTCTTCGTCTGTGGCTGCTACATTTTTATAATTTTCTTCTGCCATTTTTTTGTTTTTATTTTAGTGTCGACTTTATCTGTTCGTTATACCATAATTTTCTTTTTTACTCAATCCGTTTTCGGGATGTTTGCAGATATAAATATTTACATTTGAAACATAGGGGGTACATTGAAAAATGTTTTCATTTTTTAATCAAAAAATATGAGTACGGTTTTAATCATTGGCGCCGGTGGTGTAGGCGGAGTTGTGGCCCACAAATGCGCGCAAAATATGGATGTTTTTACCAAGATAGTTATGGCAAGCAGAACACTTTCCAAAGTTCAACAAATCGCTAATGATATTGGCGGAAATAAAGTAGAACCAGTGCAAGTAAATGCTGATAACGTGCCGGAACTTGTCGCTCTGATTAAAAAAGTACAACCTGCGTTAGTGATAAATGTGGCTTTACCATACCAAGATTTGCATATTATGGATGCTTGTCTGGAATGTGGAGTTCACTACATGGATACAGCAAATTATGAACCACCGGATGTTGCGAAATTTGAATATAAATGGCAGTGGGCTTATCAGGATAAATTTAAAGAGAAAGGTTTGATGGCTTTGCTTGGCTCAGGATTTGATCCGGGTGTGACTAATGTTTTCTGTGCTTATGCTCAGCAATATCTTTTCGATGAAATCGAAACAGTAGATATTTTGGATGCGAATGGTGGAGATCATGGTTATCCTTTTGCGACAAATTTTAATCCTGAAATTAATATTCGTGAAATTACGGCAAATGGAAGATATTGGGAAAATGGCGAATGGAAGGAGACTCCTCCGCTTTCGGTTCATCAAACTTTCAACTTTGAAGGAATTGGAGATAAAGAAATGTATGTGATGTATCATGAAGAATTGGAATCACTTTGCAAGAATATCAAAGGTTTGAAAAAAATTAGATTCTACATGACTTTTGGAGAGAAATATCTTACTCACTTGCATGTTTTGGAGAATGTAGGAATGACCAGCATCAAGCCAATAATGTTTGAGGGACGCGAAATTGTGCCTCTTCAATTCTTACGTGCTGTGTTACCGGATCCTGCTTCACTCGGACCTCGCACAAAAGGAAAGACAAATATCGGTTGTATTTTCAAAGGTAAAAAAGATGGCGTAGAAAAACGCATTTATATCTACAATATTTGCGATCATGAGGAGTGCTACAAAGAGGTAAAGAGCCAGGCAATTTCTTATACAACAGGTGTACCGGCAATGATTGGTGCGAAGATGATTTTGACCGGCGCATGGAAAGGCGCAGGAGTGTTTAATATGGAACAATTCGATGCTAAACCATTTATGGATGAATTAAATAAGCGTGGTTTGCCATGGGTGATCAAAGAATTAAAACCTGACGAATCAGTAGTTCAATAATTTATTCATTTATTTATGTTGCCAAAAAGACCCGCCTCTACTTTGGATCCCAAAAAGATCCGTCCTGCAGCCTTTGTAATAGAAGAAGATCTGCTAAAGCACAATCTAGAGCGTTTGGAATATGTAAAAACCCAAACTGATTGCAAGATTTTATTGGCGATGAAGGCTTGGTCTACTTGGGAACTTTTCAAATTTGCAAAAAAATATTTAAGTGGATGCGAAGTAAGCTCTTTGAATGAAGCACGATTGGGATTTGAAGAATTTGGTCATGAAGTGCATATGTATTCTCCAGCCTACAAAGCTTCTGAGTTTGATGAAATTTTGAAAAATTGTAATCACATAATCTTCAATTCATTCCGTCAATGGTGGCAATTTCGTCCAAAGGTAGAGGAATTCTCACAAAAATACAGAAAAAAAATAGAATGCGGTTTACGCATTAATCCTGAAGTAAATATGGGCGCGGATGAAGGTGATATGTACAATCCTTGCGCTCCCGATTCCCGTCTGGGGATACGTTTTGGAGAGTTTGAAAAAACTTTGGCTGAAAATCCCAAGGCTCTGGAAGGCTTGTCCGGCATACACTTTCATATTTTCTTTGAAAAAGAAGAACAGGATCTCGAAAAAGCTTTGCCTCAAATTGAAGAGAAGTTTGGAAAATATTTTCCACAGCTTTCTTGGGTTAATTTCGGTGGTGGTCAAAAAATAACCGATGATAATTATGATGTTGAAGCTTTAATTAAGCTTATAAATAATTTTAAAACCAAGTATGGCGTTCAGGTCCATTTGGAACCTGGAGCGGCTGTGGTATGGCAATCTGGAACTTTGGTGGCTTCCGTTTTGGACATTGTTGAACGTGAAGGCGTGCAATATAAAATTCCTATTTTGGATATTTCTTTTGAAGCGCATTTAACAGACTTTGTTTTAAGTCCGGATTTACCTATGAGAATTCGTGGAGCCGGAGGTCCGGGAGAACATCCTTATCAATATCAATTTGGTGGCTGCACCTGTCTTGCCGGAGACAAACGCTCTCAGACTTTTAGTTTTCCTCAGGAATTAAAAATCGGAGATAGAATTGTAATTGAAGATGGCATTCAATATTCATTGGTAAAAGTCACCATGTTTAATGGCGTGCAACATCCCGATATAGTGCTTTGGAAATTGGGAACAAGCGGAAATTACAGTCCACGAATAATCCGACGTTTTGAATATCAGGATTACAAAAACAGAATGGGCTGAAAAGTGCTCTGCAATTTTTTACTGGCGGAGAGGGAGAGATTCGAACTCTCGCTAGGGGAAATCCCCCTACTACAGGATTAGCAATCCCGCCCCTTCAGCCACTTGGGTACCTCTCCATATTCTATAGGCTCAGGCTTCTTTCGCCTTCGCGCTCGCGGTCTCGCGACACTCGTTGCTACTCGCTGTGCGCTCGCTGGTTATCAAAAAGCCTGTACACTATAGGAAAAACACTCCTTAAAGTCTAGGCCATTTTTGATTAATCGTGGTCTGATGAATTGCAAAATTCAAATTGAGTCTTAAACCGAGGGTATTTAAGCGGTTTTATTTTAAAAAAGTTTGCATAAGAATCTGTGCGCGCGCACACTTTTTGGTTGATTTTTTGGCTTAAATAAGTCGTTTTTACTTTTTAAAATCAGATTTTTAAACTGCTTATGTGAACTCTGTTGTATAAACTGGAATTTCTCGATTTAGAAATCGTCTGATTGCTAAATATGCCTTTTTGAGGTATAATTGAGGGATTTTTAAACCTTAAAAATGCCTGAAAAGTGGGGTGAAAAACCTAAAAAAAAGGAATCTTCCGATGCGGCTGCCGACAAAAAATCTTTTGAGCAGGATTTTGCGGATAAACTTTTGGCTTTAAATGATCATACCTCCATGGATCTCGTGAGTACGGTGCGTTCAAAAAAATCCAAAGAAAAAAGAGAAAAAAATAAGCAATATTTTAGGTTTCCAAGCGGAATAAAACTGAAATTATCCAAAGATAAAGCCGCCGCAGAGGAATGGCAGGATAATTCAAAAACACCATTGGAATGTTTCCATAAAAAATTCCCAAAAAAAAACTTAAAAGATATAGATAAATCGAGTTTGGATTGGGTGCAGAAAAATTATCTGGATAAAGCTCCAATCGTAAAGATAAAACCTCGAGATCTTGATAAAAATATTTCTAAATATTTTAAAGTAAGGGACTTGGTAAAAGTGGATCAAGGAGATAAATACTATATGGAAAAAGCCGGAACCTGGGCTAAGCATGCAAAATTCATGATTTATGATAGTGGTGAATATTATTGGAGCGTTGCAAGAATAGATCCTAACCTTTGCGTCATGCTTGATGACATTCGCAAAAGAGCCGGATTTCAATTTAAAATAGATGAAGGAGTGAGATCCTATGCCTATAACAGAGATATGTACTTAGCAAAATTTGGAAAAAATAAAGAATCATCTCCCCATATTTCAGGTAAGGCGGTGGATTTACAGCGTACTGGAAACCAAACCGCTGACGCTAAGCTTAGGGAGGCTATTTCTGAGGCTTTGAAAGGCAAAGGTGGAGGCTGGGGTTACGGAGACAACATTTATCATGTTGATGTTAAAATTCAGAATGGAAATAAAATAGATAATGGAAACTGGATAATAGATGAAAAAACCGGAAAGGTTAAACTGAGGATGAGAGTTTGGCCTTATAGCTGAAGCTCTTTATTTAATTCGCTTAAGCCGATTTTCTTTTCCGCGGAACAAAAGATGATTTTATGATTACCAATGGAAGTTTTTATTTTTTCACGCTGTTTGTGCATTTCTGAATTTTTGATTTTATCCACTTTATTGGCCGCAATAATCACATCTTTATTGAATTCTTCCAAAGTTTTCAACATCTCCAAATCGTCTGCGGTAGGTCCCACTTTTGCGTCTATAATTAAAACTATTTTCTTTTGAGAATAGTCCGATTCCCATAAATACCAACCTATTAAACGCTGCAAAGTGTTTTGGCCTTCTCTGGAAATTCTGGCGAAGCCATAACCCGGAAGATCTACAAGATAGAGGGATTTATTGATTAGAAAAAGATTTATTTGCTGAGTGCGGCCAGGAAAAGCGCTTGTTCTAGCTAAATCTTTTTTATTAGTCAAAGCGTTGATGAGGCTTGATTTGCCCACATTTGAACGGCCAATAAAAGCTATCTGAGGCTTTCCGTCGGGTAGAAAGTCGTCAGCGTTTACCATTCCTTTGATGAATTCTGCAGATCTAATGTGCATGAAGCAACTATTTTAATCTGGCGGAGAGAGAGGGATTCGAACCCCCGAGAAGCTTACGCCCCTAACGGTTTTCAAGACCGCCGCTTTCGACCGCTCAGCCATCTCTCCTTAATTTATAAGCTCACTGCGTTCAGCGGTGGCATGGCCACACGCTTCACTTGTTCGCGCTCGGACCGTGTCCTCGCTTTTTAAGCTCGCTTTATAAGCGCGGGCCCTAATATATTACATCTCCTCAACGACTTCAACCCCAAGTAGAGAAAGGCCGTTTTTTAAGATTGCAGAAGCCGCCCGAACAATATCTAATCTATATTGTCTTTCTGTTAAATCTCTCACCTTTATAACAGGTACACTATTGTAAAAGGCATTGAATTTTTGGGCCAATTCATACAAGTAGTTGCATAAAATATTGGGTCTGTACTCTTTGGCGGCTAAATTCAAAAACTCAGCATACTTTGGAAAAAGGGCGATTAAAGCTCTGATTTTTTCCTCACTTTTGGCCTTATCTTCCTTTAAATCATTGATATCCAGCTCATTTAGATCTGTTGCCGACTTTCTCAAAATGCTTCCGGCTCTAGCATATGAATATTGTAAATATGGAGCGCTATTACCTTCCAAAGAAAGCATTTTATCCCAATCAAAAATGATATTCGTGGCACGATTTTGAGAGAGAACATTGTATTTTACAGCACCTATGCCTATTACCTTGGCCACCGCCTTTTTATCTTTCAAATCAGGATTTTTTTCGCCAATAATTTTACCGGCACGCTCGACAGCTTCTTTCAAAACTTCATCCAGCAAAATAATATTTCCTTTTCTCGTACTCATTTTGGCATCTTTAAACTGCATTCTGCCGAAAGGGACGTGTTCCGCTTCACCATGATACCAACCGAGTTTGGCGGCACCGGCAAAAAGCTGTTTAAAGTGAAGGCTTTGAGCGGTATCCACTACATAGAGAATCTTTGTCGGTTTAAAATTTTCAATACGATATTTTAGAGCGGCAAAATCACGGGTGATATAAAGTGTGGCACCGTCTTTTTTCTGAATTGGGACCGTAGGAATATCGGTATCTTTGAAATGGATAACCAAAGCTCCCTCCTCGCCTTTCACGAAAACTTTTTTCTTCTTTCCCTCCTTCAAAATGTCGCCCATTTTATCCTCATAGAAGCTTTCTCCCTGAATGTAGTCAAAGTGAATGCCTCCAAGCAAATCATAAGTTTTTTGAATTTCCTGTAAACTTTCTTTTACAAACCATTCCCAAAGTTTTCTATTTTCTTTATCTCCATCTTCGAAATCCTTAAATTCTTTACGTGCCTTATCTTCCAATTTTGGATTTTGTTCCACTTCATTATGAAATCTGACATAAAGTTTGAGCAATTCATCTATAGGATTTTTTTCTATTTCATCCTTATTTCCCCATTTTTTGTAAGCGTAAATCAGTTTACCGAATTGAGTTCCCCAGTCGCCGATGTAATTTATACCTATGGCATTAAAACCGATTTTTTTGAAAATATTATAAGTGCTTTGACCAATAATAGTGGAAAGAAGGTGATGTATTCCAAGTGGTTTGGCAATATTTGGCTGGCTGTATTCGACAATAACAGTTCTATCCTTGCCTACGTCACTATGTCCATAAGTATCGGGAGACTCCAGAATTTTCTGAATATTTTCATCGTAAATAGACTTCTTGAGGAAGAAATTTATGAATCCAGGACCGGCTATTTCCACTCTTTCTATCAATTCATTCTCGGGAATATTTCTCACCAAGTTCTCAGCTAAGTCTCTTGGCGGAATGTTTAAAATTTTGCTTAATTGCAAAGCGATGCTTGAAGCATAATCTCCATGAGTTGCGTCTTTCGGATAATCTACCTTGGCATCTTCAATGGTGGCTTTAGGAAAAGCCTGATTTATGGCTTTCAGTAAAATATCGGCCACTTTATTCTTTAAAAGGCCCTTATCATTCAGATCCAAAGGCATTTCCGGAATCAAGGGTTTCACCGGTTTTTTTTTTGATTCTTCTTCTGTTTCTGATTTCTCTTGAGGAAGATGTTCTTTTTTCATGAAATGCATCTTTTCCTGTATGGGGATTTTTGAGTCGTCGGCATGCTTTCTTCCGGCAATTCCCAGATCAAGAGCAGGGTTTTCTTCATTTAAGATATACGTTTCCGTGTGTCCGCCTATGTATTTAAGGATAGTGCTTTCTATTTCTTTAAGAATCATTCCAAACTGATCCATGTGCATTTTGCTCAAATCCTCTATCAATAAAACCGCATTTGCTGTCTTAGGGGTAAATTTTGTTCTTTCACATTCGCGATAATTCCAATATCTACAGGTGATTCCACCATTATCCATGTATGCCGCCTCCCCTTCTTGGGCCTGCTGCACCTCGATTGAACCAATAGGTCTGAAGTTTTCTCCGCCTTTGGTAAAAGTGAGATGCAAATCTCCGCAAAGCCAATCCAGATCTTCTCCTCCAATAGGCAAAAGATATTTAAGAGAAAAATAATTATAAATATCTACCAATAGGTTGATATGCGGTATTTCTTTACCACTTTTGAGTCTTTTTAATAGAGCGGCAATGGACGGAGGATATTTTTTAGGATTAATACCAAATTTCCCATAAGCCTGACTCCAAGCCTGAATCATTGGATTGTCATAGATCTCTTTCTCGGCAAATTCTTTAGCTCTTTGAGCACAAACTCCTCTGAGCAGGCTTTCAACGGCTGAAACTCTTTTGGAATTATTCATTCCTTTGATTAAAATAGCGCCTACTTTAAGGTCGTTATTCTGTTCGAAAATTTTTTGGTCAATGATTAGCTTCATATTTCAGGGCTATATTCGGGCTTATTCTACTGAAAATTAGAAATAATGCAAAAGGGGGTGTTGCTTTATTTTGCAAAATTTGCTATAATGGCTAGATAAAAATTCATATAAAACAAAAACTAACACAAAAATCATATGAAAAAGATAGCTTCATTATTTCTGGTGACCACCTTATTGTCACTATCCACATTGACGGCTTTTGCGGCTGATAAAGCCAATCCTAGCGATGTAACAAATGTTAAAGCTACAGCTTTGGATGGTGGTGCCAAATTGACTTGGGATAAGGCTACCGATGATGTAGGTGTGGCCGGTTATCAAGTGCATTACGGTACTGTTTCAGTGACAAAACAGGGTCAGGATTATGAACATGTGGTCGATGCTAAAAATGTTTTGGAATATACCGTTAGCGGATTAACAAACGGCACAAAATATTATTTCTCCGTGACCGCTTATGATGCCGCGGGAAATGAAAGTTTGGCCTGGTCTAAAGAAGTATCAGCTACTCCAGCTAAGGGATCCGGCTCATCTGCGGATACTGTGGCGCCAAAAGTAGCCTCAGCGGAAGCTCCAAATAATACAGAGGTACAAGTGGTATTCTCTGAAGGAGTAGTGTTGCCAAGTAAGAATCCTCAAGATGCTTTCGATATCGAAGATCAAAATAAATTTGAACCTTTGCTTGTGACAAAGGCCGAAATGATTGGACAAGATGAAACAGGCGCGACTGTCATGCTTACTACTTCAAAACAAACCGCCAATACTCAGTATAAATTAACGGTTGGCATTGACGTGAAAGATAAAGCCGGAAACCCGATTGTAAGCGGAACTTCAGACACGGCGTTGTTTAAGGGTAGTGCTACGGATAAACCAGCTGAAACGACTACCGGTCCTTCTGTTGTAAAAGTTGAAAGTATGGACAATACACATTTCATCGTTAATTTCGACAAAGGTGTGGTATTGAGCATTGATCCTTCTGAAAATTTCGCTATTACAGCAGACACCAATAATACTAAAAAACTTGATGTGCTCGGAGTAAAACTTGGCACTAATAGCGCCGGAGTGGAAGATGCTTCTGCGGTTATTACTACAGGCCCTCAAGATACAATCAAATACAATGTAAAAGTATCTGGTATTAAGGATGCCGCCGGAAATGCTTTAACTGACAAAAATGTAGGATCTTTCCAAGGTATGGTGGCTAATGTCGGAGATATTACTAAGGATTTGATTCCACCTCTTGATGTTGCAAACTTCATTGCCGATAAGGTTTTGAAAGGAAAACAATATACCGTAACTCTTAATTGGCAAATACCAGCAGAGAATAAAGATACTAAGGAACAGTTGATCTATAAGAGTACAGATAAAGGTTCCAATTATGGTAAGGAAGCCAGCTTAACTCCTGATAAAACAAGTTATCAAATGGATAAAATGGATCCAGGTGAATACTGGTTTAAAATTACCGAAAAAGATGAAGCCGGTAATGAAAGCAAAGGTGTAATCACCAAGATTGTTCTGCCAAAAACCGGTCCTGAGATGATAGGACTTGTGGCCTTCTCACTTTTTGCGGGCAGAATGGTGACTCGCAAGAAGAAAAAACAATTACAAAAATAATTTAGAAAAAATTTAATAAAAATTTAACTTCAAAAGGTAGCATAGAAATATGCTACTTTTTTTAAATAAAATTTGGAGAATTGGGGGTGTGATCATCTTGGGCGGATATGCGGCTTTGGCGGTATTGATTTGGCAAATACCGAATACGGATTTTAAGATTTATTTTTTGAATGTCGGGCAGGGTGACAGCATTTTTATTAAAACTCCGGAAAATCATCAAATATTGATAGACGGAGGGCCTAAAAATTATGTTTTGGCGGAACTGGATAAAGTGATGCCGTTTTTTGATAAAAGTCTTGATATGGTGGTTTTGACTCATCCACATGCCGACCATGTGGATGGCTTGGTAGAGGTTTTAAAGCGTTATGACGTGGGGATGATTTTAATGACCGGCGTGGATTATAAGAGTCCGGATTATGAAGAATTTCTGAAAGTCGCGGCCGAAAAAAACATTAAAATTATGATTGCAAAAAACGATAAAGATTTTAAGTTTGGGAATGTAGTTTTTGACTTATTGTATCCATCAAATCCTTTTCTGGATGCCAATTTTAAAAATGTGAATAATTCTTCGATTGTGATGAAAATTTTATATGGTGGGAAAAAAATTCTTTTGACTGGAGATATGGAATTGGAGGAAGAAAGTTTGCTGATGAAAACGGGACTGGATTTGAAGGCTGATATTTTAAAAGTGGGGCATCACGGCAGTAAAACGTCTTCCTCAAAAAAATTTTTGAATTTGGTAAATCCTGAGATTGCAATTATTCAGTCCGGAAAGGGTAATTCGTTCGGTCATCCCCATGAAGAAACTTTGAGAAATCTAAAAGATACCGGTGTAAATAAAATCTATAGAAATGACATTGATGGACGTATTGAAATAAGTCTTTAAACTCTTTCGATTTTAGCGCCAATCGAACGTAGTTTTTCGTCCAATTTTTCGTAACCGCGATCGATGTAATTGATGTTTGAAATTTCCGTTATTCCATCAGCTATAAGAGCAGCGATTACCATTGCGGCACCGGCTCTGATGTCACAACTTGAAATCGGCAAAGCTTTCAATTTACTTGGACCGAGAATGAGCGCCTGATGAGGATTTAGAAATTCAATATGCGCTCCCATTTTTTCCAATTCAAAAAGATAGTTTAAACGACCTTCAAATAAAGTTTCAAAAACCTTGCTTACACCATGAGCTTGAGTCAAAAGCACTGTAAATGGAGCTTGTAAATCGGTGGCAAAGCTTGGATAAACCGCTGTACGAAGCATTTTAGTGGCATTTAACTCTGTGGCCGGAAGAATCTCTACCGAATCATTTCCTAGTTTAAATTGAGTGCCTATTTCAGCCAATTTCTGCCAAAAACTATCAAGATGATCCGGGTCTATTCCCTTGATGGTAAGGGCACTCTTTGTGGCAACAGCTGCAATTGCAAAAGTTCCAGCCTCCAAATAATCTCCGGTGATAGAATATTTTCCTCCTTTGAGAGATTTCACACCGGTAATTTTTAAATTATTACTGCCAATGCCTGAGATTTTCGCACCCATTTTATGTAAAAAGTGGCATAAATCCTGCACATGAGGTTCACATGCCGCGAGGCGAATTTCTGTTTCTCCATCAGCTAAAACAGCTGCCATAATGGCATTTTCAGTTGCCGTGACACTTAATTCCGGTAATACAATTTTCTTACCTCTAAGTTTTTTGGTTTTTATATGAAGTCCACGCTGATCGTCCAAAATTTCACAACCTAACTCCTGAAGCGCATGAGTGTGAGCGTGAACAGACCTTTTTCCAAGAACGCAACCTCCGGGAAAAGCCATCTTTATTTCTCCGAAACGTTGCATTAACGGACCGAGAATAAGAATTGAGGCACGCATTTTTTTCACCAAATCATCCGGAGCAGCTTTTTTCTTTAAATTTTTAGCGTTAATCTCCAAAGTGTTATTCGTAAAATTAATTTCGGTTCCAAAACTTTTTAAAATTTTGGCCATGGAGTGAATGTCTTCGATGTTTGGCACATTCTCTAGAATAACCTTATCTTTGATCAATAGGGCGGCGCACATAATAGGCAAAGCGGCATTTTTTGACCCGCTTACGGTGATTTCACCACTTAGTTTTTGACCTCCCTGAACTATGAAATTTGGCATAATTGATTGTTAGCAGTGTATTTATACAATATTTACCCTTGAAAGTCTATTCATCCTTCTGTTGACCACCTTTAACTGATTGAGAATTGAGCCTGTTTATGTTATAATTTCTTGATTAAAAAGACAAAAAGAAAAACAAAAAAAATGAAAGGTCACTTCAAAAAAAATTTTATTTTATATGCCATTATAGGTCTTTTTTCGCTTTATTCCGTAAATAATGTGAATGTCTCAGATGGAAGTTTTAAATTTATGGAGACTTCCCTGGTTTCAATTCTCGAAAATGTGGCGCAAAGTAATAAATTTGAGCCTGTAGATCTGGGCATCCAGAATGTGACGCTGAAAAAAATTTCCGATCCTACTCCTGATTTTCATTATTACAAATATGTTGCGAACATTGTAATAAAAAACTTTGGTGGAGATTTAAAAAATGGCGATTTGATACTGCGAGCAGGGAGCAACCAAAAGCATAATTTTGTAAAAAATGACACCGAAGGATTTTCATTGGCAAAAAATCAGGTCTATATCATTGAAAATTATGAAATTTTATTTGATGAAAATTATAACGGGGGAAAATTAACAATTGAATTAAAGTTACCGGAAAAAACAGATTACTTCCTCGAAAATAATAAGTTTGAGGTAAATATTTTTGAGTTGCCGCCAAAAATCCAATCATTGAGCGTGGCGGGCATTAAGAATGATGATATTTATCAATTAAGTTTTGATCCTCTCGATTACAATATTTTAAATAATGGTTTTGAAATATATACCAGTAATTCATTAAATTTTGACGATGAGGATGCGAGATACGCGGAGACTGTCGCGGGAGATAAAATCCTTGGTTATTACCGCATCAAAAACTCTGAAAAATTAATCAAAAATGGCAATTGGTCACTAATGCAGGGTACGGATGGAGATCCTCATTTTATAAAGTTTGCGAAAAAGCCTTTTGAAGATGATGCAGCTCATTATATTTATTTGAAATCTACAGATCCCGCGTCAGGCAATTATATCATCAGTAATATCATTGAAGTTGTTCCACAAAAGTCACTTAATAGAGAAACTTTTGCCAATCTTTTTGCCGGATATACCGGGACGAATTTGGATGTCGTGAAAAAAGATGATGCAACAAATACTATAAGCAGAGGAGAAGTTCTCAAAATTGTGACTGATAATTTCAATATCGATTTGGCCAAGAGCGTTGACCATCAACTTATGCCAAATTTACCTGCCACAAAAAATTATTTGAAATACTTAATCTATGAATACAAAAAAAATTCTTAAATTTTATTTGGTTGTTACTTTGTCTTTGAGCTCGATTGCCGTGCTCAGTCTTAGCGGCGCTTTTGAAGGTTTTATTCCGAATTATTATTCAAGTGTTTTGGATTATAAAGGTGGTGAAGCAAAACCATATTTGGAAGCACAAACTCAAAATTCGACTGATGATTATCATATTTATAATAAAAATCCGGATGAAATAATGATGGATATCAGTGGAAATTCGGGGGCTACTTTGGTTACGGCGGGAGCAAAGGATGCAAATTTTATGAATGTTATTTTCAAAATTGGCACGATGGATGTGCAATTAAACGGCATTGCTTTTAAAGTTTCGGGAGTTGATGGTGGAGCTATTGAAAATGCGTATTTGACTCATGGGAAAGCCATTATTGCTACCGCTGTCATCACGAAAGATCGCATAAAATTCCCAAATATTGATTATGAGATGCCGGCAGGAGAGGTCAAAAATTTGCAATTAAAAGTCGACCTCGGAACAAATTTAAAGCCGGGCCAAATTATTTCTTTGGAAATTGAAAATCCGGATGATATCAATATGACGGTAGACGGGGGAAGCTATAGTTTAAATGGGCAATATCCAATCCAAGGCAAATATTTGAGTATTGTAAGGACTAGATGACTTCCTGAAGATAGCATTCTTCGCAGTAAACGGGCTCCGGATCTTTCGGGCTGTAAGTGGTCTGGAGAGGTTTTTGACATTTGTGGCAGGCACGGTCGTATAAAATGCGCGGCTTACGCAACTGAAAGCGGTCACGATGGCGGCAATCGTGGCATTTCAAAGGTATTGGGAGGTTTTGGCGGCGATAAAACTTTAATTCTTCGGGAACGATTTTGAAATTTTTTCCACAATTTATACAAGCTAAAATTTCATTGATAATGGTGTCCGGAACTTCAGTGATAACATTTGGTATTTTATAGGTCTGCTTTTTGTATTCTTTTGGATCGGGATCTTTCCATTTATAACCTTGGGCAAGAGCTTGTTCCTTAGTGAGTGGAAAAAAGTCGTTAGCGATTGTTTCGTTATACGCGAAGGGAGAAATAGCGGAGGGGAAAAACTGTCCCCATTCTGCTCCGCCCTCCCGGGCGCTCGCTTCTGCTCGCATGTGTTCGATGATTTTTGCGCGAAGATTTTTGTATTCAGTTTCAGAATATTGCTTGTTTAGAATGCAATATTGTTTGTGTTTTAAACCTACGCAGCCAAAGCAATCTCTACAATTATTTACGCAAAGAGAGCAATAATAAACTTCGTTACTACCTTCCCAAATCTGATCTGAGAAACAAACATTACGGAGATTTATACCAATCGCATGATTTTCATAACAAAATTCTGTCATGCCGGAGTTTCCAAAGCACGTAACGTCATAACATTTCTTCATGAAGCGACAGTTGTAGAGATATTTTGAGTCCTGACAGGTATTACTGTCATAGCAGCTTTCGCAATTTTGAGTGTTAAATAAATAATTTCCCGTAGAATTTTCATTTTGATTTCCCTGGAGATATTTATGAGGATATTTATTGCTGAATTTAAGAAAATTTTCACGTGCCTGCTGGAGGTAAGAATATTTATCTAAAGCCATTGTTTTGAGTTTTGAGGTATAGGCCTCTTTACTCAATTTTTCATTCAAAAAATAATATTCTTTATTGCGAAGATTGATGCAGCCAAAACAATTTTTGCAGCCAATACAGTTTTTTAAAAACCAGGAATCCGAAGAGTTTTTACAACCCTGGCTAAATCTTAGGTTATAACAATTTTCACAGTCTATGCTCTCGTAGCAAAGTTCACATTTAACGCACATTAATAGATCCATGCAGACCTTTGAATCAAAAATATTATTGGAGTAATAGCAATTTTCATTAAAATCAGCCTCAAAAATAAGATAACAATTTTTGGAACAACCAACTTGATTTACGAAATCACAATTTTGAAGCTGGAAAACACAGCGAGAAAGCTGAGGAACAGCTTGGTTTAATTCGTTAAACTGTTCGAAAAATGATCTATTAAAATCAAAATTTCTGCCATATTCCATGGGGTCCCATTTATCAGAATACCAATAGTCATTTTCGTAAATCTTGAAGGGCTTATCAGAAGAAAAAACGGAAATTATATCTTTGCCGGTGCCGTCACATTTACGTTTATAGAGGGTGCGCTCGTTGCGCCATGTGAGGCGACGTTTTTGACGACATGTTGGGCAAAATGTCGGAGATGGAACATTTAAGGTTTTATAAAAATCCTGATCCTGATCAGTGATTTCAAATCTTTGTCTACAATTTGCACAGTTTTTGTTCATGTGTGATGGTGCGAATTATAGAGTCTGATTTACAGATTTGGCAAACGGTAATTTATTGCTTCTGCCAGATGATCGCTTTGAATATTGGCACTTTGATCCATATCGGCTATGGAACGGGCGATTTTTAAAACTTTCAAATAGGCGCGATTGGAAAAATTATGCTTATCACTGCCGTTGTTTAATAATTTTTCGGCATCTTTATCGAGCTCACAAAACGTGCGAATTTCATCAATGCTCATGTCGGAATTTTGGCTCATTAAAGGTACGTTTGAGAATCTGGAGTTTTGAATATTTTTAGCGTTATTTATAGCATCATGAAGAACGGCGGTTTTAGATTTTCCAGATTCGGAAAAAATATTTCTCATTGGAATCAAAGGCACCGACATGATGATATCGAAGCGGTCTAGAATTGGCCCGGAAATTTTTTTGTGATAATTTTTTATTTGAGCCGGAGAACAGATACATTTCACTTTTGGATCGCCGTGATAACCGCATGGACAAGGGTTCATAGTGGCAATAAAAGTAAAATTTGCCGGAAATTTTACGGAAAATTTGGCACGATTGAGATTGATATGTTTATCCTCGAGAGGCTGACGCAAGGCCTCAAGAATTGATGAGGGAAATTCAGTAATTTCGTCAAAAAATAAAACACCATTATGAGCTAAGGAAATTTCTCCCGGGCGTGGATTTACGTCCCCGCCACCAATAATGGAAATTAGCGAAGCGGTGTGGTGGACTTCACGGAATGGGCGATTTAAGATGAGTGGATTTTCATTTTCCAACATGCCGGCAATGGAGAAAATTTTTGTTGTTTCAAAAATTTCTTTTGCGGACATTTCCGGAACAATCTCGGCAAAAGCACGGGCGAGGATGGTTTTGCCGGTGCCGGGTGGGCCAATAAGTAGAAAATTATGCCCTCCGGCGGCAGCGATTGAAAGCGCCCTTTTCGCTTTCTCCAAGCCTATTATTTGATCGAATGTGTAATGCCTTTTTGGCTGTTTCAGACCTTGGCAAATTCTTTCTAAACATTGGGAAGGAAAGGGTTTTAAAAAATCAGAATTATGCGAATAAGTTATAAGTTCTTTTAAATTGTTGAGTCCGTAAATTTCTATACCTTCGATAAAACTGGCCTCTTTTGCGTTTTGGGCCGGTAGAAAAATTTTCTTAAACCCAAGAGTTTTTACATGCTGAACGATGGCCAGGACTCCGTGAATTTTCTTAATTTCTCCATCTAAAGAAAGTTCTCCTATGATGATTGAGTTTTCGAAATTTTCAGCTTTAATTTGACCACTGGCAAGCAAAATACTTGCGGCAATTGGCAGGTCAAAAAGTGTCCCCTGCTTCTTGATTTCCGCCGGAGCAAGGTTGACGATTTTTCGGGTTTGAGGAAATTCAGCTCCACTGTTTTTAATGCCACTGCGTACTCTTTCTTTTGATTCCTGAACGGAGGTATCGCCCAATCCAACAATGGAAAAAACCGGAAGTCCGTTGGAAATGTCCGACTCTACTTCAATGATCTGACAGCTAAGTCCGGTGAGACAGCAGGAAAAAATCTTTTTTGCCATACAATTTTAGTTAGGAATGAAAGAAGTATGGCAGACAAAGTTAAAATTTTTCTAAATTTTTTCTAAATTTTTCTGAGGGTTATTTTGAAATTTTTCTTGTTGATGGTGAAATAGATTGTATTACCATTGGTGGTGGAAATGAATTCATTGGGGAGAGAAAGCACTTCAGGGAAATTTCCTATAACTGAATATTGATTATTTATCGCGTCATATGTGCCAAAAGTTACCCCATTCTGAGTTGGCGCGTCTAATAGATTCACTCCGTTACCACTTGAGGAATAGGTTTGATCGGTGACAAAAAGCAAAATGTCATTGTAAGCCCAAGAGATTTCTTTTAGATTGGTTATCAATTGAAGCTGATTAACACTTTTGCCGCCAACATTCATCAACCAAAGAAGTGGTGAATTTTTCTTGCTGAAAACCAGATATTTACCATCGTCTGACCAAGCACCGGCTACGAGACCGAGGAGGTCTTTTTGGCTTATTTCTTCACGTTTTTTTGTATCAAAATTTACGATATAGGCCGGATTATCCACTGAACTTAAATCGAGAATCAAAGCGGAATTATTGCCATCGATAATTTGGAATTTGCTAATTGGTTTCGGGAAATAGGCCAGGGCTTCAATTGAAGGATTGTTTTTTTTGATGAGCTTTTGCATATTATTCCCATGATCGATTACAAGATCTAGTTCGGATTTTTTGAGAGGTTCCGGGATGGAGGTTGTTTCTTCAATGTGTGGGATAAGATCGAAAGAGATAGGAAGGTCCACAGTTCCCCAAAGTTTTACGTTAACAGAAGTGATAGTGCTTTTAAATCCGCTTTTGCTAATGGCTAAATCCTGACGTCCGCTTTTTGTTTTAATTAAACATGGCGAAACAAGACAGTCCTGTTTTGATAAACCGGCAATTTCTACAGTAAAAGGAGAGTCTCCGCTAACGCTTATGTTGCCGCGATCAATCAAATTTCCCCAAAGAAAAAGTATGGTGGCGCCGAGTACCGCTAAAACCAAAAGTGATCCGAAAAATAAAGCTCTTTTTTTCTCAATATCCATCTAAAATGTTTTTAAAATGTTTGATTTCGATGAGTTTCAAATTCTTGGTTAATTTTACGGCAAGAGCGTCCATTCGCCAAATGCGGGGAAGATTTTGAGTTGAAGAATTTATGAAATGTAGGGCGGTTTTGAGCATTTTTGTGCGTTTTTTGTATGTGATACTTTCCTGAGGCAAGCCAAAAACATCGGATGTGCGAGTTTTTACTTCGATGAAAATGAGTTGAGAGCTATGCGATGCGCGATTGATTGCAATCAGATCAATTTCCCCAAAGCGGGTGTAGAAATTTTTGTTTATAATTTCGTAACCCTGAGTTTGAAGAAATTTTTCCGCATAAGATTCTCCTAATTTTCCGATTTTTATATTGTTCATGAGGTGAGCTGATGAATGAATGGTGGGATTGGTGTGCGGCGACCATAACTGAATTATTTTGGAATGTCATTTTCTGTTCGCAGAGGTGGCTCTCAAAAGGCATTTTTAGGCCGTAGCACTAGTTGATTCAGCTATATCATCGCCGCGCTGCCGTGTATCTCTCATTTACCGCATGCTGCAGCTCGTGGTGGGATTTGCAGAGAGGGACGAGAAGACGTGGATCGTGAGTTTTTCCAATCGCAAATGGGAGGACGTGGTGGACGTGCACTGATAATTTCTGG
>Ga0172371_10000941_pt1 | contig 45897 bp, 35 predicted proteins | sample Lak12m_FD_114543 | JGI IMG/M metagenome (GOLD analysis project Ga0172371, IMG submission 114543) | Freshwater microbial communities from Kabuno Bay, South-Kivu, Congo - kab_022012_12m | ecosystem: Environmental > Aquatic > Freshwater > Lake | place: Democratic Republic of the Congo: South-Kivu... | reverse complement strand
GCTGTCGTTCAACGCCCCCGTCGTCGAAGGCCGGGCCGACTGCGAGCACTGCCACGGCGAACAGCCGCACGGCATCACCGGCGTCATCAGCCGCCACCTCGACAACCACGTCAAGACCGTCGCCTGTGAAACCTGCCATATCCCCTCTTTCGCCAAGCAATACCCCACCCAGCTCTCCGTCGATTTCTCGACGGCCGGGCAGGACCGGACGGCGATCCCCCAGCTCTTCGGAAAGCCGGCCTACGACAAGCGCTACGGCGAGCAGACCTGGGGGCAGAACGTCGTTCCCGTCTATCGCTGGTTCGACGGCAGCCGCCAGAACTATCAGATCGGCGACAAGATCAACCCCCGGACGACCGTCGCCCTCAACGAACCCCTCGGCGACAAGCACAACGCCCGGGCCCGGATCTATCCGTTCAAAGTCCACCGGGCCGTCCAGCCTTACGATTCCGAACAGAACATCCTGGCCGCGGTCAAGTTCGAGGATGCCTTCTGGAAGGATTATGATTGGGACAAGGCCATCGGCGAAGGGATGAAGGCGATGAGCGCGTCCTATTCCGGCAAGCACGGATTCGTCAAGACCGAGATGTATACGCCGGTCCACCACGAGGTCGCCCCGGCCAAGCAGTCCCTGGGCTGCGCGGACTGCCACGCTCCGCAAAGCATTTCGTGCGCCCGCTGCCACAGCAACGCCGCCGGGATGAACCAGCCGGAGCACACCCGCAAGGTCTATCCCGCCTCGGCCGGGCGGTTCGACTTCAAGGCGCTGGGCTATGAGGGAGACCCGGCGGTCACGGGCGGGCGGTTCTACATGTACCTCAAGCGGGGCCTCCCTCCCCGTTAAGGGGCTCGCTCGAGGCGGGCGAACGCCTTAAAGGTCGGCGGGTCCTGTCACCGGTTACTCTTGGAGGGAAACCCTTTGAGAGGGTTTCCCTCCAACGCTCGCTTCGCTCGCTGCCGCCCTTCCATCGAGCATTGCACTACGAATTCATGGTGTTAGGCCCATTGGAGGGGAGGCAGGACGGGCGGGTCTTCCCGCCGTCCGTTGGAGGTGGGACCCTTGAAAGGGTCCCTCTCCAAGGGAGTCCGGGGGGTCCCCGTCGCTTCGAACGCTGGGGCGCCCGCTCGGCGCCACCCGCCAATTAGAGCGTTCGCTCGCCGAAATAAAAAGCGAAAAGCCCAAGATCTCGCCCTCGGACGGGTTCCTGGGAGCAAATCCCCTCGCCCCCGCTAGAAACGATGCAAATTGTTTGGAGAGGTTCTTTGTTGCCTGAGTGCGAATATCAAAATATTTTATAAAAAGTATTGACTCTGACGTTACGTCAGGGTTTATAATCCCATCCGGCCGTGAGAACAAATGAATAAAAAAGCCGGGAAATCCTATCGAATCAAGGAGTTCGCCGGGCTGACGAGGGTTACGGCCCGGGCCCTGCACCACTACGATCACATCGGCCTGCTCAAGCCGACCGGCCGGACCGAGAGCGGGTACCGGATCTACACGGAGCCGGACCTCCTTCGGCTCCAGCAGATCGTCACCTTGAAGTTCATGGGATTTTCGCTCGACCGGATCAAGGTTATCCTGGCCCGACCGCGTTTCGCCGTTCGAAAGGCTCTCGGGATCCAGATCGAGGCCGTCGACGCGGAGATCGACCGTTTGCGCCGGGCGTCGAAAGCACTGCGGGCAATGGCCGAATCTCTCGACGCAGGCAGCGGGGTCGAGTGGAACAAAGTAATTCACATCATGGAGGTCATTAAAATGAGCGATGAAGCCAAAAAAGAATGGACGAAGAAGTTCTTCACGGACACGGACATGAAGGAGTTCGAGGAGATCGGAAAAAAGTACACGCCCGAGACGATGAAGGCCTACCAGGATCGCTGGGCGGCCTTGATCGCCGAGGTCGAGCGGAATCTGGACGCCGATCCGGCGGGTCCGCTCGCCCAGTCCCTCGCCGAGCGATGGAAAGCCCTCCTCAATGAGGGCTACGGCGGACACGAAGGACTTCTTCAGAAAATCGGCCGGGCCAATCAGGAGGCCATGAAAACAGGCAGCCATCCGATGACGCCGTCGGGCAAACCGCCGTTCGACCAGCGCGTCTGGGACTTCATCCAAAAAGCCAGCGCCGCTCGAAAGCAGAAATAAGCTATGGAGCGGTCTTCCGAGCAGTAAAGGAAATTCACTCCGGCGAGAGCTCGACTTCAGGGGCGGCAGTGCGCCGTTCGTCACTTCCGGCCGGAATTTGCTGCTTGTTTTAGCCTCGCCTCAAGATATTCGTAATTCCCGAGGTGCATCCGCATGAGGCTTTTCCAGAGCTTGCCGTGGTTCGGCACGAAAAAATGGAGGAGTTTATAGGCGATAATGCAGTCGCCTAGACCGCGCTCTATGCCCCTGAGGAGGTTCTTCAGGTTCACAGCTCGGAAATGATCTTCGACAATGGCACCATCGGGATTGAAACCGCGTCGCGCCTCGGCTTCATTACGCGGCACAAAGCGCCAGCCGATCTCCTGCGCGTAATGCAGGATGCGGGCCTGGACGGTTTTATGTTCGCCGGGTCCAGGCATGGCTAACGCTTCCGTTTGGCGGGTAAGACCTCGCGCACCGCACCGACGAGCTGCTTTGCAGATGGTAGTTTGCCCTTGAACTCGTTCGGCAGTTTCGGCTGCAGCTGATATTCCGCTACTCCGATGGGATTCAACTTGGTCTTTAAAGCGTATTCCACCTCCACGTCGTCCTTCTCCGCGCAGAGGATGATGCCTATGGACGGCCGATCGTCGGGTGCACGTTCCTTGTCGTTGAGAAGATTCAGATAAAAGTCCATCTTGCCCGCGTATTCCGGCTCGAACGGTCCCACCTTCAGCTCGATAGCCACCAGCGTCTTGAGGAAGCGGTGGTAGAACAACAAGTCGACGAAATATTCCTTCCTTCCGAGCGCCAGCCGATGCTGACGGCTTACAAAACAAAATCCGTAGCCCAGCTCCAAAATGAAGTCCCGCAGCCGCTCGATCAGCCGATCTTCCAGCTCCCGCTCCTTTACCGCACGCCCGATGCCAAGGAACTCCAGGTTGTAGGAGCTTTTCAGCATTTCATCCGCCTGCTCGGCGATGTGCTCCGGAAGGGCAAGCTCGAAGTTGTGCGTTTTTTTCTCCTTGAGCGCTCGTTCGTATGCTCCGGCTTTGATCTGGTTTAGAAGCACATTGCGACTCCAGCCGAGTTGCGCCGTGGCGCGCAGATAGTAGAGGCGGGCGGCGGGATCTTTGACTTTGGCGAGCAAGTTCACATGATGCCCCCAGGGAATCGCGGCCAACAAATCTCTCACAACTTGTGAGAGACTTGCCTTCTGCCGGTCCGCCGGACTGTCTTTATCCAATTCTCCCACAACCTGTAAGAGAATTGGGGGCACATCAGCGCTCGCCATGCCTTTCATTTCTCGCGCAACTTGCGCGAGGAAATCCGGCGACGTATAGGTTGCGTAAAGTTGTCGCATCCGCCATAAATTCTGAACGGAAAATCCATGAGAATGGGGGAATTCCACCTGCAGGTCCCGCGATAGCATCTCCACTACAGACTCCCCCCAACCCATCTGTTCCTGCTTTTCAACGATGGCCCGTCCGATATCCCAGTAAAGCAGAATCAGGTCCCGATTGACCGCCCGCGCCGCCGAAATATGCGCCGACTGAATCCGCGATTTCAAATCGGCGACAAGCTGCAGATATTCACGGCCGGCAATGGCTTTATCTCTCATATCGTGCCTTTCATGTGCTCAATGGCAGCCACAATCTCATCCTTTGCTAGGCGGCGTACTTTACCAGGGCTCACCACACTTTGGGCAGCACCCTTGGTCGCCGATGAATAATCCAATTGTAGTTCCGCATTTCTTGCATTGGCGTCCGATACTTACACCACCCATTGGCGTCATTCCCAACATACCCGTAATTTGCGATACTTCTTTCCGTTTCTGATCCTGTGTCTTTTCATCACTAGCCTTTATTTGCTCTAGCATGTCCTTGACCAGACCGATTATCTTGTCAATGTCCTGTTTCGTAGCGCTTTGCTCTACCATTTCAGAGATTTGCCTCAAACGGTCTGCGTCACCAGTGAATCGTTTGGCGCAAATCTCATACCAGAAATCTCTTGCCTCCCGAATGAATTTCCGTTTATCAGGATTTCTTCCATAGGTTTCATGGCATGAAGGGCAAAGCGGAGCGGCGTTGTCTTCAGTATCCGATCCCGATTCAGATTCTGCAACTATGTGATGTACTTCGACATATACTGCATGGCACAAGCAGCACGAGAAATGCGACTTTTTCTTTACGGCGCGCTTAGTTTCTTCGTTGAATGGCATTTGACCACCTCTTTAATTCCATCCCGTAGGCATAACGTTTATCAAATTGATTCGCAACAACCAATTAATTCCGATACATATTCCGAGCAAGGCGCATACGAGACGAGAATTGAAGAATATTCCTCTAAAACCGATGATGCTTCGGAGAAGAACAATTTTACCCCTCATTCTCATTCAGAATTCTAGGCAGGTTCGGCAGGGATGTCAATTCAGCAAATCCCACCTGCTGGCAGCGAATTTTCTTGATTATTTCTCATGGAGCATAGAAAATATTTCCAAGCATTTAAGCTGGCCTCATAAAAGGAGCTGCGTTTATGATGAAGAAGATCTCCCTTGTCTTTATCGCTCTCTGGATCATCATCGTCCCGTTCGCCGCGGCCGCCGACGAGGCCAAGCGCGTTCCGACCGTGGACGACCTGCTGCTGGTCAAGTCGGTCGGAGGGGCGAAAATCTCGCCCGAGGGCTCGCGCGTTGCCTACACCGTCTCCGAAACGGATTTCAAGCAGGACGCCACGGTAACCCATATATGGCTGGCGGACGCGGCCACGGGCCGTTCCTTCCAGCTCACGCAAGGGGATAAATCCTGCTCCGGACCGGATTGGTCGCCCGATGGAAATTGGATCGCTTTCACCAGCAGCCGAGGAGGCGATAAAAGTCAGCTATTCCTGATCAGCCCGGTCGGCGGCGAAGCGGTCCCCTTGACGAATGCCGAAACGGGAGTTAACGGCTACGAGTGGTCGGCCGACGGCAAATCCATCGCCTTCACGTCGACGGAGCCGGTCTCGAAGGCCGCCAAGGACCGCAAAGAGCTCCTGGGCGATTACGACGTCGTGCGTCGGGAGTACACGCACACCCACATCTGGACGTTCGACGTCGCCGAGGCCCTGAAGACGCCGCAGCCGGGCCGGCAGCGGACCAAAGGGAAGGACTTTTCGGTCGGCTCGTTCGCCTGGTCGCCGGACGGGACGAAGATCGCCTTCAGCGCGACGGTCAATCCCGACCTCATTCAAGGCGGGACGGCCGACGCCTACGTCCTTAATCTGGCCGACGACACGGTCAAAAAGATCGTCGCCCAGCCCGGCCCGGACTCGGTCCTCCGCTGGTCGCCCGACGGCAAGCAGATCCTCCTCTCCTCGGCCATGGGCCGGACGAAATATTTCGCCGACAATTATCGCCTCGCCCTCGTCCCCGCCGAGGGCGGGCCGGTCCGCTCCCTCACGGACGCCTTCGACGAGAATCCGGGCTTCGTCGACTGGACGGCCGACGGCCTCTATTTCGGAGGGATGCAAAAAACGGCCGCCCATCTGTTCCGCCTCGACCCGTCGACGCTGAAGATCACGAGGATTACGGAGCCCGACGAGTTCATAGGGTCGGCGTTCTCCTTCAGCCGGGACGGGCATCGGATGGCCTTCAGCTCCGGCTCCCGGACGGCGCTAGCCGAGATCTACGTCTCGGACCTCCCCTTCAAGCCGCGGGCGCTGACGAACATGACCGAGCAGGCGCGGAATTTCATCCTCGGGACGCGCGAGGTCATCTCCTGGAAGAGCAGGGACGGGACCGAGATCGAGGGCGTCCTGATCAAGCCCGCCGATTTCGACCCCTCGAAAAAACACCCCCTCCTCTGCGTCATCCACGGCGGGCCGACCGGCGTCGACCGGCCGCTCCTCCTCTCGCCGGACGTCCGCTACTATCCGGCCGACATCTGGGCCGCGCGCGGCGCCCTCATCCTCAAGGTCAACTATCGCGGCAGCGCCGGATACGGAGAAAAATTCCGGAAGCTCAACGTCCGCAACCTCGGCGTCGGCGACGCCTGGGACGTTCTCTCGGGCGTTCAGTTCCTGGTCGACAAGGGCTGGGCCGACCCTGCCCGCGTCGGATGCATGGGCTGGAGCCAGGGGGGATATATCTCGGCCTTCCTGACAACCTCGTCCGACCGGTTCAAGGCGATCTCGGTCGGGGCGGGAATTTCGAACTGGGCCACCTATTACTACAACACCGACATCACCCCGTTCACGATTAATTACCTGGGGGCTGATCCCGCCGACGACCCCCGGATCTACCAGCTGACCTCGCCGATGACCTATATCAAGAACGCGAAGACGCCGACGCTCATCCAGCACGGCGAGCTCGACAAGCGCGTTCCTATCCCCAACGCCTACGAACTGCGGCAGGGCCTGGAAGACCGGGGTGTGCCCGTCGAGATGGTGGTCTATAAAGGCTTCGGCCACGGCATCAACAAGCCGAAGTCCCAGCGGGCCGTGATGCAGCACAACCTCGCCTGGTTCAACCACTACATCTTCGGTGACCCGAAGCCGAACTTGACCGTTCCGGCTAAATGAAGGCCGGGATTCAAGAAAGACCGCGGCGGGCGCGGAAGAAAGGCGCTGGGTCGATAAGCTGAACGCCTATCGCCACTGGAAGTCGCGCGTGGCCCGCCTGACGAGCGAGCGGATGAGAGACCCGTAGGCCTGCTCCGGATCGCGCGCATCGAAGAAGATCCCGCCTCCCTTGACAACGCTCACCTCGGCCACGGTCTGGCGGTCGCGGGCGGAATCCGTCCACAGCGTCGTTCCGTCGCGCGTGTCGACGAGGCGGGCCGTGAGGAGGGCGTTCACCTCGGCCCCGACACTGAGCGTCGAGATGATCGTGGCCAGGTCCACGCGGGGCTTGATGTCGGAGGCGTCCAGCCTCCCAAAGATCAGTGCGTCCACGCCGAACCTCTGGCGCAGGGCTTCCAGGGCCTGCGGGGAAAGGCGGTTCGCGTCGATGTCCTGGAGGACCTCGTCCTCCCGGCCCAGCTCCTTGATCCGGGCCCCGGGCTGGGACTTGAGCAGAACCTCGAGGAAGACCTGAGTGGCGTATTCGGCGATCTTGCCCTTGGCCTCGGAACGGAACTGGACGAGACCGATTGTGCCCAGCGGCTCGAGAGCGATGCGGGGCGGGAACAGATGGAAACAGCCGCCGGCGGCGGCGATGAGGGCGGCGGTGATCGTGACCATCGTCGTTCGCTTCATGTCCTTCTCCTTTGCCGGAGATCATTATAAGGAAAAAAGGGGGCGGGCACCATTCTTTTCCCTCCGGTTTCCGACGGCGTTTGACCCCGCCCCGCAATTTTGAGAATATAAAAAAATGCCCGAGTCCGCCGCCGGCCCCATCCGCCTCTCGGTGGTCATCCCTGCCTACAACGAAGAAGAGCGGATCGTCACCACCCTGCGGGCGGTCATCGCCTATCTCCGGAAACAGCCCTATGCGAGCGAGGTGATCGTCGTGGATGACGGCAGCCGGGACCGGACCGTCGAGAGGGCCGCGGAGGCGCTCGGCGGCATGGGCCGCCACGCCATCCTCCGGTTTCCCCGGAACAGAGGCAAGGGCGCGGCCGTCAAGGAAGGGGTGAAGAACGCAGCGGGCGAGTATATCCTCTTTTCGGACGCCGACCTGTCCACACCGATCGAGGAGGTCGAGAAGTTCTGGCCCCGCATGGACGAAGGATGCGACGTCGTCATCGGTTCGCGGGCTCTCGACGGAGCCGACATCCAGGTCCGGCAGTCTTTTTTCCGGGAGCTGATGGGCAAGACTTTCAATCTATTCGTCCGCAGCCTGGTCATGAAAGGCATCCCGGACACCCAGTGCGGATTCAAATTGTTCCGGCGCGACGCCGCCAAGGACGTCTTCGCCAGAGTCGCGATCGACGGCTTCAGCTTCGACGTGGAAGCCCTCTATCTCTGCCGCGGCCGCCGGGTCCGGCAGGTCCCCGTCGTCTGGCGGAACTCCCCGCAAAGCAAGGTTCGGATCGTGCGCAGCTCGCTCGGCATGCTCGCGGACCTCTTCAAGATCCGGCGGCTCCACCGCAAGGACGAAAAGCAAAGGACGGGCCCATGAAGAACGGCAAAGGCATCTCCTTGATCTTCCTCCTCGGCCTCGTCCTGGCCGTACGGCTCGCGTTCCTCGGCCTTTTCCATCACCGGGTGTTCAGCGGGCCGTCCACCCAATTCGAGCAGGCGTTCGTGGCCATCAACCTGCTCGAAGGCCGGGGCCTGAGAACTTTTCGGGAACCGCCGCCGACCGTCGAGCCGCTGGACCCAAACCGGATCATCGACCCCCAATACTATATGATCTCCTCCCCCAGCCTCCTGCCCTACGTCAAGGAAGTGCCGGGCTACGGATTTTTCCTGGCCGGCCTCTGGACGATCTTCAGGACGAAGCTCTGGATCTTCGCCCAGCTCGCCCAGCTGGCCTTCGAGCTCCTGGCCGCCTGGGGGCTCTTCGCCCTGACTAGGCGCTTTTTCGGCCGGAAAGCGGGGCTCTTCACGGTCCTCGTCTTCGCCTTTCTCTTCTACGAAGTGCGCTCGAGCGTCATCCCCTATAAGGATATCTTCCTGCTCTACGTGATGCTCGTCGTCACCCATTTTTCGAGCCGCATCTTCTTCGGGGAGGGCCGAGCTTGGCTATGGTTCGCCCTCGCCTGCGTCGGAACGGGCGTCGGGTATTATTTCATGCCGTCCATCCTCCTCTACCCCCTGTTCCTGGCCTTGACCCTCTGGGCCCTCCGCCGGATCAAGTTCCGGACCGCCGTCGCCTTCTGCCTCATCGCCGTCGTGGTCGTGGGGGCCATGGTCTGGCCGTATCAAAGCTATGTCCGCGCCCACCGGAACGACCCGGGCGTCACGCCTCCCCTCTTCTGGTACAGGTTCTGGCTGGGCACCCAAGTCCGGTCCTTTTATTCGACCGAGGAAGAGCGCTTCCAGGATTATTTCCGGGACAAGATGGCCGCGACGGGCAGGTCGATCGAAGACATCTGCAAAGATGAGTTCCTGGGCTATCTCAAGCTAAATCCCGCTCCTTACGCCGTGCACACGGCCAAGAAGCTTCTCTACGGGACGTTTCTCGTTTATGCCAACGCCGGGGACGCCGCGTACACGACGAGTTGGAACCAATTCAAGGCTCAGAACCCTCAGGCCGGCTTCTTCGCGTACGCCCGGGCCCATCCGCTCAGGATCCTGGGGATGCTGGCCGGAACGCTTTCGGCCTCCCTTCTCTTCCCCCTTGCCCTCATCGCCCTCTATCTTCTCAAGCGGGAGAAGCAGTATGCGGCCGGCTTGTTCCTTTTTTCCGTGCCCCTGTATTTCCTCCTTCTCCACATGCCCTTCCACTACGAGGCCCGCTATCTGACCGGTACATTGGCCGGCTATCTCCCCCTGGCCGGATACGTGATGTCGAAGATCGGGTCGAGAAAGAAACGTGGGGTCGCGTCTCCACTTTCCACTTCTAACGCGGAAATCGGGGACACGATCCCAATTTAAGAAAATTGGGTCATGTCCCCGATTTTCATGGGACGCGACCCCAATTTATTACTTGACGACGAGCTTCGTGAACGGAAAGACATAGGCCTGGAGGACGACGAGCAGGCCGACGAGCGCGGCCAGTGCCAAGCTGTGAAAAAAGACATAGCGCAGGATGTCGCCTTCGTGCCCATACCATTTCGTGGCCGTGCTGGCGACGACGATGCTCTGGGCGTCGATCATCTTGCCCATCACGCCGCCCGCGCTGTTGGCCGCGGACATGAGGACCGGGCTGACGCCGATCTGGGCCGCCGTGATCTTCTGCAGGCTCCCGAAGAGCACGTTGGACGAGGTGTCTGAGCCGGTCAGGGCGACGCCCAACCAGCCGAGCATCGTCCCGAAAAACGGATAGAGGACTCCGGTTCGGGCGAAGGCCAGACCCATGGTCGCGTCCAGGCCGGCATACCGCGTCGTATAGCCGAGAGCGAGCATCGCCGCCACGGTGACCAGAGAGTAACGGACGCGCTTCAAGGTTTTCCAAAAGACAAGGGCCGCCTCCCGCGGCCGGAATCCCAGGACGGCCGCCGAGATGACAGCCGCCAGGAAAATGCCCGTGCCCGTGAACGACAGTCCGTTGAAGACGAACACCGCGCCTTCGGGGGCCGGCTGGGCGACGACCGGCGGCATGCGGAGGATCCGCATGTCGACGCCGGGAATGGAGATCCGGAATGCGGAAAAGCCGTCCAGGAACTGCCGGACCTGGGGGATCCCCCAGACAAAGACAAGGAAGCTCAGGATGAGCCAAGGCAGCCAGGCCCTAAAAACTTCGGCCCGGCCGTGGGGATGGACTCCTCTTGCCGTCCGGCCCGCCTCCTCCCCTTCGAGCCCCCAGATCTTTTTCGGGTGCCAGAAGCGGAGAAAAACGATCAACGCGCCTATGGAGACCGCCGCCGAGAGGACGTCGACGAGCCAGGGGCCGTGCAGGTTCGAGATCAGAAATTGCGGCCCGGCGAAAAAAAGGCCGGCGACGAGAAGCGCCGGCCAGACCGCGAGCATCCCCCGGAATCCGGCGAAGGCCCAGACCAGCCAGAACGGGACGATGACCGAAAAGAAAGGCAGCTGGCGGCCGACCATGGCGCTCAACGCGCGCACATCCAAGCCCGTAACGCCGGCCAGGGCGATGATCGGCGTGCCGAGGGCGCCGAAGGCGACGGGAGCGGTGTTGGCGATCAGAGAGAGACCGGAGGCCGCGAGGGGCTTGAAGCCCAATCCGATCAGGATCGCGGCGGTCACGGCGACCGGCGTGCCGAATCCCGCCGCGCCTTCGAAGAAAGCTCCCAGGGAAAAAGCGATCAGAAGGAGCTGGAGCCGCCGGTCCTGGGAGATGCCCGTCAGACTGTCTTGGAGGACTTTGAACTGGCCCTTCGCGTCGGCCAGGCCGTAAAGAAAAATGACGTTAAGGATGATCCAGCCGATCGGGAAAAGGCCGTAGGCCGCGCCGTAAGCGGCCACGGTCAATCCCTTGCCCGCCGGCATGCCGAAGACAAAGACGGCGATGACGAGGGCCGCGGCAAGCCCGAGGAGCGCCGCCCTATGGGCCTTGAGCCGAAGAAACGCGAGCGTGCCGAGGAGGATGAAGATCGGGAGCGCGGCGACGAAGGTCGAGGCGACCCAGCTGTTCAACGGGTCATAGACCTGATGCCACGGCATGCGCGCTCTCGCCGGGCATTATAACAAAATCCGGGCTTTCAGTTGACCGGCCTTTCCTTTCTGTGATAAATGAACAGGGGGATATAAGCGCCATGACCAGCAACAAAAAGCCTCACCGCAAAGCCTCGCCGGCCGCTTCGGCGGCGGCCGGCCCGAAAAAGCACCTCGAAGTCGAAAAGCACGACCGGGAATTGATCGAAAATTTTCCGGTCGGCGCTTACCGGACCAAGCCGGACGGGACCATCGTCGACGCCAACCCGGCCTTGGCCAAGATGCTGGGCTACGGGATCGGAGCGCTGAAAAAGGTCAACGCCAAGCTTTTGTATGCCAAAGAATCGGAGCGCGGCAAGAACCTGAAACGGCTCGAACACCTGTCCCATATCGTCGTCGACTGCCAGCTCAAGAGGCGGGACGGCAAGGTCATCTGGTGCCGCGACTACACGCGCTCGGTGGCCGGCCCGGGCGGCAAGGTTGCCTATTACGACGGCGTCCTCATCGACGTCACCCGGGAGAAGAACAGCGACGAAAAGCTGAAGGCCGCCTTGGCCGAACTCAAGGAGTCCGCCCGCGAGCGGCGGAAGATGATCAAGGAGCTCGAGGCCCATTCGATCACCGACGAGCTGACCAGCCTCTACAACCGGCGCGGCTTTTTCACCGTCGCCAAACAATACTTGAAGCTGGCCCGGCGGAACAAGACCAAGATGTTCCTCCTCTTCATGGACATGGACCTCCTCAAGAACATCAACGACACGTTCGGCCATCACGTCGGGGACGCCGCCCTGATCAAGACGGCCGAGATCCTGAACCAGACGTTCCGCGATTCCGACATCAAGGGCCGCATGGGCGGCGACGAGTTCGCCGTCTTCCCCATCGACTCGAATATGGCCGGGGTGGAGATCGCCCTTCGCCGGCTGGAGACGAACATCTCCGATTTCAACTCGGCCAACAACGCGCCGTTCAAGCTATCGATCAGCACGGGCGTCTCCTGCTTCGACCCCGAATACCCCTCGTCGGTCGAGGACCTGATCGTCCGGGCCGACAAGCTGATGTACGAGCAGAAACGGCAGAAAAGCGGCCGTTGACGGCGCGGCCCCGGCCGTCCCAGTCCAACAAGGAGGTCCCATGAAAAAAACCTTGGCGTTTGTTTGCATCTTCGGCCTGCTTTCGGCCGCGGCCGCCCTGGCCGCGCCGGTCAAGTTCGCCCGCTACCCCCATATCGCGAAAGGGCGCATCGCCTTCTCCTACCACGGCGACGTCTGGATCGCCGGCGACGACGGCTCCTCGCCGCGGCGCCTGACCGCCCACATCGCCAACGACAGCTTTCCCCGTTTCTCTCCCGACGGGCGATGGGTCGCCTTCTCGAGCGACCGGATGGGCAACAACGACGTCTGGATCGTGCCGGTCGAAGGCGGGGAACCGGTCCAACTCACGTTCATGACGGTCGACGACAACGTCCAGTATTGGACTCCGGACGGCCGTAAGGTCGTCTTCTCCTCGAACCGGGGCGAGCGGGCCTGGGGTTCGCCGCTCTACACCGTGGCCGCCGCCGGTGGAGCTCCCAGCCCCCTGCCCATGGACCAGGCCGCCTGCGGCATGATCTCCCAGGACGGCCGCTCCGTCGCCTTCAACCGGATCGCCCCCCGTTATTGGAGGAAAGGCTACAAGGGCAACGCCAGCGCCGAGCTCTATGTCCAGAACCTGGAAACCAAGGACATCCGCCAGTTGACGAATACCGACCTCGCCCAGTTCCGCGGATTCCGCCAGGACGTCATGCCCATGTGGGGCGCGGACGGGATGGTCTATTTCCTGTCCGAGCGCGACGGCTTCTTCAACCTCTGGAAGGTCTCGCTCAAGGGCGGCGCACCGGCGCAGGTGACGTTCCACAAGAAGGACGGGATCCAATTTCCCTCCATCAGCCCGGACGGGACGGAAATCATCTATGAGTGCGACTTCGACCTCTACAAGATGAAGGTGGCCGAGGCCAAGCCCCAGCGCATCGCCCTCGACCTGGCCTTCGACCCGAAAGTGAACTTCGTCGACTACCTCGCCGCCGACAGCCGGACCGACGGCTTCTCCCCGTCGCCGAAAGGAGACGCGGCCGCCGTGGACTTCCACGGCGAGGTCTTCATCGTCCCGACGGAGGAGGGGATCGGCGAGATGAAGCAGGTCACGGCGTCGCCGTGGCGCGAGCGCACCGAGGCCTACTCCCCCAACGGCAGATATATCGCCTACATCTCCGATGAATCGCTCGAGGAGGAGATCTGGCTCTATGCGGTGGAAACGGGCGCCCGGCGCAAGCTGACCTCGCACGAATCCGCGAAGGGCGCGTTCATCTGGTCGCGCGATTCCAAACAGCTGGCCTTTTCGGCGGCCAACAAGCTCATCCTCGTCGACGTCGAAACGGCCGCTTCGCGCGAGCTCGGCGAACAACCCGGCGGCTATGCCCTCGAGGAATTCTCGCCGGACGGCAAGTGGCTCGTCCTTTCCCTGCGCGATGAAGACGCCAACCCCGATGTCTACCTGTTCAACATCGCCGAGAAGAGGCTGGCCAACATGACCCGGAGCCCCTTCCGCGACGGCGGGGGGGCCCTGACTCCGGACGGAAAATTCCTGGTCTTCCTCTCGAACCGCACGGCGGCAACCAACCAATTATTCAAGGTTGCCCTGGCCAAGCTCGGCGAGGACCCCGACGACCCCCTGGTCAAAGAACGCCTCAAGAGAGAGGAAGAAAGCCGCGGCCGGGACAAGGACAAGGAGGCGGCCGCGCCGGCCGCCCTGGTCGTGGATGCGGAGGACGTCGAGCGCCGGGCCATCCAGGTCACGACCGGGACCAATGCCGTCGGGGATTTCTTTCTCTCCAAGGACGGCAAGACGATCTATTTTACGAGCCAGGACGAGAAGGGCCCCGGCCTGTTTTCGGTCGGGCTCGACGGCAAGGACCGAAAGAAGATCGCCGACGGCTCCTTCGGTTCCCTGGCTCCGACCGAAGACCGGAAGTTCGTCTTCTACCGCTTCCAGAACAACATCTTCAAGATGGAGCTCGCCCCGAACCGCGAAAAGAAGAAGATCGCCTTCGGCTTCAAGGTCGTCGTGGACCGACGCCGGGAATGGGAGCAGATGTTCGAGGAATGCTGGCGGGTCATGAAATACCGCTTCTACGACGCGGCCATGCACGGCCGGGACTGGGCCGCGATCAAGGCGGCCTACAAGCCGCTCCTGAAATACGTCGGAGACTATTCCGACCTCTACGACCTGTGCAACGAGATGATCGGCGAGCTCAACGCTTCGCACACGGGAGTGAGCGGACCGCCCGGCATCGCGCGGCCGGCGACCTATCAGACGCGCCACCTCGGCTTCGAGATGGCTCCGGACAAAGAGTTCTACCGGATCTCCCATATTTACAGGGACGGCCCGGCCGACAAGGACTGGCTCAAGCTGAAGGAGGGCGATTATGTGCTCGCCGTCGACGGCCGCGCGATCAAGAGCGGCGATAACCTCGGCCCGATCCTGAACTCGATCCTCAACGAGTATGCGGCCGTCCGCGTCGCCTCCGAGCCGAACCCCAAGAGCCCGACGGCGCGGGACGTCCGGATCCGGACCGTGCCGTCGCTCGGCAACATCAAGTACCAGGAGTGGGTCAAGGCCAACCGCGACTACGTCGACAAGCAGTCCGGCGGCCAGATCGCCTACGTCCATATCCGCTCGATGGACCAGCCCTCGCTCACGGTCTTCGAAAACGAGATCAGCCGGTACTCCAACAAGAAGGGCCTCATCGTCGACATCCGCTACAACGGTGGGGGAAACATCGACCAGCAGATCCTCGACATCCTCGAGCGGCGGCCCTATGAATACTGGAACAGCCGGTGGGGATCGCGGGCCTGGGGCCGGAGGCCCCAGCAGGCGATCGCCGGGCCCAAGGTCATGCTGATCAACTGGCGCTCGGCCTCGGACAGCGAGGTGACACCCCAGGGCTTCCGCGATTTGGGCCTGGGCCGAATCGTCGGCAATCCGACGAACGCCTCGGTCATCGCCACCGGGAGCTACGGCCTGATCAACGGCGGCTCAATCCGGACGCCCGGCTCGCTCGTCGTCACCTACGATCCGACCAAGCCGAACAACTACGGCATCAACATGGAGAACTTCGGCGTCGCCCCGGACGTCTTCGTCAAGAACACGCCCAAGGACGAGCTCGACGGATTCGACCGGGAGCTCGACACGGCCGTCAAGGAAGCCCTGAAGATGCTAGCCGAGAAGAAATGGCAGTATGAAAAATGAAGAAAAAAGATAGGCTCGAACTGAACCGGCGGAGATTCATCGCCTATTTTTCATCCATCGGATTGGGCGCGACTCTCATGCCCGGGGCTCTCCTGGCCCAGGCTCAGGACGCCCAGGTGATCACCCTCGGCATGGTTGATGAGGCGGCGAGGATCGCCGGATTGAATCTTCCTCCCGAGGCGGAAAAACGGATCGCCGAAAGCCTGAGCCGGAAAGGGGGCCTGCCGACCAACTTCCAGGCCCTCCGCGACCTGAAGCTGGGCAACGACACGCCTCCGGCGTTCGTCTTCAATCCTCTTCTGCCGGGGATGAAGCTTCCGGCCGACCGGAAGACGTTCAAATATACGAAGCCCGACGTGCCCAAGCCGAAAACCGACGAAGACCTGGCCTTCCTGCCCGTGACGCACCTGGCCCGTCTTATCGAAAAGCGGACCCTCAAATCCGCCGACCTGACCAAGCTGTACCTGGAACGGCTGAAGAAATTCGACCCCGTCCTGCACTGCGTCGTTACTCTGACCGACGAGCTCGCCCTCAAGCAGGCGGCCCAAGCGGACGCCGAGATCGCGGCGGGCCGGTACCGCGGCCCGCTCCATGGGATCCCCTGGGGAGCCAAGGACCTGCTGGCGGTCAAGGGCTACAAGACGACCTTCGGCGCGTCGCCTTATAAGGACCAGACGATCGACGTCGATTCGACGGTCTTCAGCCGCCTGAGCGCCGCCGGTGCGGTGCTCGTGGCCAAGCTGACGCTGGGCGCCCTGGCCCAGGGCGACCGCTGGTTCGGCGGGCAGACCAAAAGCCCCTGGGACCCGGCCAATCCGACGAGCGGCTCAAGCGGCTCTTCGGCCGGGCCGGCCGCGGCGACCGCCGCCGGGTTGGTCGGATTCTCGGTCGGCAGCGAAACCCGCGGCTCGATCATGTCGCCGGCGAGCCGTTGCGGCGTGACGGGCCTGCGGCCGACCTTCGGCCGCGTCAGCCGCTACGGGGCCATGGCCCTCAGCTGGACGATGGACAAGCTCGGCCCGATCTGCCGGACGGCCGAGGACTGCGCCCTGGTCCTCAAGGCCATCCAGGGGCCGGACGGAAAGGACGCGCACGTCATCCCCGCTCCCTTCGATTGGGACGCTGCGCGCGACGCGAGGAAGCTGCGCGTCGGATATATCAAAGCGGATTATGAGGGCGACATCCCCGACGACCCGAAGAACGCGGACCGAGTTCAGCGCCAGAGGGAGATGCGGAAATTCAACGTCGAGGCCCTGGCCGTCTTCAAAGCGCTGGGCGTGAACCTCGTCCCGATCGACCTGCCCAAGGTCTCGAGCGGAGCCATGGACTTCATCCTGACGACCGAGGCCGCGGCCGCTTTCGATGAGCTCATCCGCAGCGACAAGCTCGAGCTGATGTCGGCCGAACCCGAGCGAAGCTCTTGGGTCGGCTCGTTCCGGCTTCACCGCTTCGTTCCGGCCGTCGAGTACATCCAGGCCAATCGGGCCCGATACCGTCTCATGGAGCACTTCGCCAAGGTCTTCGACAACATCGACCTCTTCATCGGCAGCTCGCTCGGAGTGACCAACCTGACGGGCCACCCCGAGGTCAGCCTGCCTTCCGGCTTCGATGCCAAGGGCCAGCCGGCCAGCCTGCGCCTCACCGGCCGTTTGTTCGGGGAGGAAGACATGCTCCTAGCGGCCCGCGCCTTCCAGAGCAAAACCGACCACCACCTCAAAAGGCCGAAGCTGTGAAGGCCGTCCGCCTGAGCCGCGCGCCCTTCGCCGGGGCATTGGCCGCGGGCCTGTTCGGCATGGCCGCCCTTCTCCTGCCGCAGGCGACCGGCCCGGTCATGATCGGGCCCGCCGACCGCATGGAGGACATCGTGCGGAAGGCGGCCTCGGTGACGCCCTCGCCGCGGCAGGAAGCCTGGCAGCAGGTCGAGTTCACGGGCTTCATCCACTTCGGCATGAACACCTTCACCGACCGCGAATGGGGGCTGGGCACGGAAGACCCGAAGCTCTTCAACCCGGCCGATTTCGACGCGGGCCAATGGGCCTCGGCTTTCAAGGCGGCGGGGATGAAGATGCTCATCCTGACGGCCAAGCACCACGACGGCTTCTGCCTCTGGCCCAGCCGCTATACCGAACACTCGGTCAAGAACAGCCCCTGGCGTGGCGGCAAGGGCGACGTCGTGCGCGAAGTAGCCGACGCCTGCCGGGAGTACGGCCTGAAGCTCGGCCTCTATCTATCACCGTGGGACCGCCACGAGCCGACCTACGGGGATTCGCCGGCCTACAACGAGCACTTCAAGAACCAGCTCGGCGAGCTCCTGACGAACTACGGCGAGATCTCGGACATGTGGTTCGACGGAGCCTGCGCCGAGGGTCCCAACGGCAAGAAGCAGGTCTACGACTGGCCGGCATACTGGGCCGTCATCCGGAAGCTCCGGCCGAACGCGACGATCTCGATCATGGGGCCGGACGTCCGATGGTGCGGCAACGAGGCCGGCACTTCGAGAGAGAGCGAATGGAGCGTCGTCCCCATCTTGAAGCCCACCGAAGAAGCCGTCTCGGACAGCGTCGGAGGGATCGACTTCCAGAAAAAAGACCTCGGTTCGCGCCAGGCCCTTGCGGAAGCGGCCAAGAAAGGAGCGCGGCTTGTCTGGTATCCGGCCCAGGTCGACACCTCCATCCGGCCGGGCTGGTTCTATCACGCCGCGGAGGACGGACAGGTCAAGTCCCTGCGGCGCCTGGAAGAGATCTATTACGGGGCGGTCGGCGGCAACGCGATGCTGCTCCTCAACGTGCCTCCCGACAAGCGCGGCCGCCTCCACGAAAACGACGTCGCGCGGCTGCGGCAGCTGGGCCAGGTCCTGCGGGCGACGTTCGACGAGAACCTGGCCCGAGGGGCGAAGGCCGCCGCGGCGCAAACGGAAAACGGGGGAGCCTTCGGCGCGGCCAACATCGTCGACGCCGACACGGACAGCTATTGGACGACGGCCGACGGCCGAACCTCCGCCGAGGTCGCCTTCGAGCTGGGCACGGCCAAGGCCTTCAGCGTGGCCATGATCCAGGAGCCGATCGCGATCGGGCAGAGGGTCGAGGAATTCGCCCTGGACGCCTGGACCGGAGGCGATTGGAAGGAGATCGCCCGGGCCACGACCATCGGCTACAAGCGGTTATTGCGCTTCCCCGAAGTTAAAGCCTCCAAGGTCCGCGTCCGGATCACGAAGTCGAGGGCCGCGCCGGCGCTGTCGAATTTCGGCCTCTTCCGGCCGGCTGTCGTCGGGAGCGTCAGATAGCCCGCAAGGCTATTTGACAAAACGGGCCCGGTGCCCTATTATATATTCCGATAGAAATTGTAGGAATTAAGGATTACGGAGACAAATCGTGCGTAAGCTATTCATAATCTTTGCGTTATTCTCGGTCGGCTGGATCCCCACAGATTTCTTCGCCGCCGACACTCCCCAGACGGCTCCGGCCGTCAAGCCCGCCGAGGTCGTCTATCAACCGCTGCCCAAGGCGGGCAAGAAATACGAGATCGGCAACGGGAATTACCTCATCTACAACTTCAGCGAAAAACCCAAAATGGGCACGGTCATCCTGAAGGTCCAGGTCTTCGACAAAGAGGGCCGGCAGATCACGCCCTACCTCATCAAGGGCCGGTCGGATATGCCCTCGATGCGGGGCGCCCACGATTCGGGGGACGTCGAGTTCAGGCTGAACCGGAAGAACGACTATCTTCTTCCGGTCAACATCGTCATGCCCGGCGACTGGGAAGTCCGGGTGACCTTCGTCCTGGACGGAAAGCCCATCTATTTCGGCAGCATCACGTTTGATGTTTAAGAAGGTTCTCCTCCCGGCCCTTTTTCTCGTCGGAGCAGCGGCCGCCCCTCTCTTCTCCTCGAACTATCTCTTCTATCTCGAGGTCCAGGGGATCGCCGGCTGGTCCTCGGCGGCGAAAAAGCTCGTCTTCACTTCGATGAATCTCATGGAGGCGATGCAAAAACCGGGCCTCGGCTTTGATTACGTACAACGGTTTTCCGGAGACACCGGAGACATTGCGGTCCTCGCCGTCCAGGGCAGGCTGGCGTTCAATGCCGAGGGAGACCGGGTCCTTGAGCCCCAACTTTACAACGCGTATCTGAAATTCAAGACCTCCGCGGTCGACCTTTGGATCGGCCACAACAGGCCGAAGCTGGGCCTCTCCTCCGCGCTCGACAGCCATGCCCTGCTCCTCCAGCCTCTGGCGATGAACGGCTTCGGCTTCGACCGCGATTGGGGCGCGGGCGTCGAGCGCGACACGGCCTGGGGAAATGCCGGCCTGTCCCTCACGGCGGGATCGGGAATGCCGCTCCATTTCAAGGGGAACTATTTTCTGGCGGCGCGCGTTTCGAAGGGCGTTCTCAACCGGGAAAATTACGCGATCGGCGTCTCATCCGGATACGGGAAGCTTCTCGACGTCATGGGCTATCACCTGATGTCCGACGCTCCGCAGGAAACCGCGCTGGCCGGAGTGGACGCGACCTGGCTTTGGAACAACCTGGAGAACCGCTTTGAGGTGATCGGCGGGAGGAGGGGCGGGCATTCCACATACGCCCTCTTCTGGCGCGGAGGATTGAACCTTCTCGAAGAAGGCCGGCTGAAGCTCGAGTTCCAGCCGGTCGTTTTTCGGACGGCGGGGAGGACCTCCGTTCAACTCTCGGCCGGCGCGACCTACATCCCCCATCCGGATTGGACGCTCCGCGCCATGGGCCTGTATGACCGCGAGATGAAGGACACGCGACTTGTGCTGCAGGTGTATTATTACAAAGGTATCCGATTTTAGTTCCATGGGGACACGTACCGAATTCTCCCCTGAATCCGTGAGCGATCACGATCTCCGGCGGAATACAGGTCGTATCCCCGATTTGGATCGCCGCATGAAAAAAATCTTCGCCCTCGTTCTCGCTATCGCCATCGCTTCGGCGCCCTTGTTTGCCGCGGTCGGCTGCGACCTTAACGACCCGGACCGCGACGTCAAGCGTCTTTTCCCCGAATCCACGGGGTATAAAACGCTCTACGTGACCATCGCCCAGAAGGGCGGAGCGGAGATGCTCCGCCGCGTCGAGAAGCGGCTGGGCGACGTGTTCCAGGGCCTCTACGAAACCATCGACGTCCCCTACACGATGTACCAGGTTTTCAAGGGCAAGGAGCTCATCGGCTATATCCACGGCGTCAACCAGAAAGGCGAATTCGGGGGGATCCAGGTCTTTCTCGCCCTCGACCGCGACGGCCGCATCCGGGGGTTCTATTTCCAGAAGATGACCGGCCGCTACGCCAAGCTCCTCCGCGACCTGGAGTTCGGAAAGCAGTTCATCGGGTTGAACCTCGCCGATTTCGGCGATTACGACGTCGCCTCGGCCCAAGCCAAGCCGGGGAGCCGCGTGGGGGCCATCAAGAACCCGGCCCCGCAGGCGGAATCGGATTTCCGCGCCGCCCTCCGGGCGACGAAGAAGAACCTGATCCTGTGCGACGAGTTTCTGCTCGGAAACAAGTTTATGAAGGAATAATCCCATGACGAAAAAGATCAGCATCTATCAGGTCGCCTACAAAAACCTGCTCCGCAAGAAAACCCGGACCGCGCTGACCATCCTCGGCATCGGCCTCTCGGCCTGGGTGCTCATCAGCCTGCTCGGGTTCAACCGGGGCTACGAATCGGCCCTGAACAAGGATATCGACAACATGGGCTTCCAGGTCCTGGTGACGGCCAAGGGCTGTCCCTATGAGGCGGCGACGCTCATGCTCAAGGGCGGGACCGGCCTGCGGTATATGAAGGAATCGGTCATCGCCGACATCCTCAAGCACAAGGAAGTCCAGCAGGTGACGCCCCAACTCATGGCCGCCGTCTTCGACCCGAACAAGGGCGAGAGCGGAGGGATCAACGCCTACTTGGGCGTCGATCCGGTCACCTTCCCGGCGATGAAGTCCTATTTGAAATTCAAGCAGGGCGGCTGGTTCACCCAATCCGACGCGCTCGAAGCGGTCGTCGGCTACGAGGCGGCCGAGCTCGAGCAGCGCGAGGTCGGCGACAAGATGCTCATCCCCGACAAGAACATCGAGTTCAAGGTCGTCGGGGTCCTGGCCCGGTCCGGAACCGCCGACGACGGGACGATCTTCATGCCCCTGAAGACCGTCCAGAAGATCTTCGACAAAGAGGGCCTGATCACGGCCGCCGGCATCAAGGTCGACAAGAACGCCAACATGACCGAGCTCGAGAACAAGCTCTACGACCTGCCCGATGTCCAAGTCGTGTCCATGGCCCAGGTCAAAACGACGATCATGAGCCTGGTCTCGACGGCCAAGGTCATGGTCTTCTCGATCGCCCTGATCGCCATCCTCATCGCCATGCTGGGGGTCATCAACACGATCCTCATGTCGGTCCTCGAGCGGTATCAAGAGATCGGCATCATCAAGAGCATGGGCGCGATGCCCTGGGACGTGTTCCGCATGATCTGGACCGAAACGGTCATCCTCTGCCTCTTCGGGGGGGCGATCGGCATCGGCATCGCCTTCGCCCTGTCCAAGATCACGGACGTCCTGATCCGCCGCCTCCTTCCCTACACACCGACCGGCAGCTTGATCGCGATCAACTCCCGGCTGGGGCTCATCACGCTCGGCGTCGTCCTCGGGATCGGGCTCGTCAGCGGGATCTACCCGGCCTGGCGGGCGGCGCGGGTCCGACCGCTCGAGTCCATCCGGAGCGAAGGAGACTGACATGGCCCCCGAAAACATCCTGGCCCTCGAAGCCTTCAACCTGAAGAAGGTCTACAAGCGCGGCGCGGAGGAGATCGTGGCCGTGGACGACGTTTCCCTGTCCGTGAAAAAAGGGGACTTCGTCTCGTTCATCGGCCCCTCCGGGTCGGGCAAGACGACGTTGATCAACATCCTCGGCTGCCTCGACAACGCGACGTCGGGCAGCCTCAAGATCGGCGGTGAGACCGTCTTCGCCGAAAACAAGTCCCTCTCGGAAAGCGAATTGACCCGCATCCGGAGGCGCGTCTTCGGCTACATCTTCCAGAAGTTTTACCTCGTGCCGACCCTCACCGTCCTGGAAAACGTCCTCCTCCCCTTCGCCTTCTTCCAAAAGGCCGAAGCCACGGCCGATCCCATGGATATTCTCACCTTCCTCGGCCTGGAGAAACGGGTCGCCCACCGGCCCTCCGAGCTGTCGGGCGGCGAGATGCAGCGCGTGGCGATCGCCCGGGCTCTCGTCAACAAGCCGGAGATCCTGTTGGCCGACGAGCCGACGGGAAACCTCGATTCGAAGCGCAGCGAGGAAATCGGGGGAGTCTTGAAGCAGCTCAACGCCAAAGAAGGCCTGACGGTCCTCCTCGTGACGCACAATCCCTCGCTGGCCAAGGTCGCCGACCGGACCATCAGCCTGCACGACGGCCGGATTGCGTAGGAGGGAGGCAATAAATGGGGACAGGATGCCGCATCCTCCTTTGACAATGATGATTTAAGGATGCGGTACTCATTCACCCATGAAATGGGTGAATGTATGCGTCGTCCCCCCATAATACTTCGGCTTGACTCGCCTTCGGCCGGTTGCCTAAAATAGAGCTTCAAGTCCGCGGCATGCGGCTTGAACAATCTCCGCCCAGGGGGTCAATCATGCTGACTATGGTCAATCTCAGGCACGACGAAATCCCGGACCGCTGGTACAACATCATTCCCGACCTGCCGGTGCCCCTGCCGCCGCCTCTCGATCCCAAGGACGGCCCGTCCCGGATCGGGAACCTGCCCAATCTCATGATCGGCGAATGCCTGAAGCAGGAATTTTCGACCGAGAACTGGATCGACGTCCCGGGCGGCGTCATGGACCTCTTCGCCAAAGCCGGCCGGCCCCGGCCGCTCTTCCGGGCGACGAACCTGGAGAAAAAGCTCGGAACACCCGCCCGGCTCTATTACAAAGGCGAATTCTACAGCCCGACGGGGAGCCACAAGGTCAATACCGCCCTCGCCCAGTGCTGGTATGCCAAGGAGCAGGGCTTCAAGCGGCTCACGACCGAAACCGGAGCCGGCCAATGGGGCACGGCGCTGGCCTACGCCGCGGCGGTGACGGGTCTCAAGTGCACGGTGTACTGGGTCCGGAGCGTTTTCAACTGGAAAAAGGACCGCTTGTCGTTCATGAAGCTGCTCGGGGCGGACGTCTATGCCTCGCCCAGCCCGATGACCGAGTTCGGGAGGTCGCTCTACGACAAGAATCCGAACCACGTCGGGTCGCTGGGCATCGCCATTTCCGAGGGGCTCGAGGATTCCCAGAAGGATCCTTCGGCCACGTACAGCCTCGGCTCGGTCCTCAACCACGTCCTCATGCACCAGACCGTCATCGGCCTGGAAGCCCAGAAGCAGTTCGAAATCTTCGGCGATTACCCCGACCTCGTCGTTTCCTGCCTCGGAGGCGGGTCCAACTTCGGCGGATTCGCCCTGCCCTTCATGGGGGACGTCTTGAAGAAAGGCAAAAAGACCAAATTCCTCGCCGCCCAGAGCCGGGTCGCGCCCAATCTCCAGGGCACGTACGCGTATGATTTCGCCGACTACGCGGAAATGACCCCCATGCTGAAGATGTACACCCTCGGCCACCGGGCCGACATGGAGCCGATCCGTGGCGACGGGCTCCGCTACCACGGCTGTTCGCCGATCATCAGCCTGCTCCGGCACGAAGGCTACATCGACACGGTCGCCTACCCCGGCGATGAAAAGCATGTTTTCGAAAACGCCCGGCTGTTCATGGAAACCGAGGGTTGGCTGCCGGCGCCGGAATCGGCCTATTCGATCTGCGCCGCGATCGACGAAGCGGTCAAGTGCCGGGAGTCGGGGGAGAAAAAGACCATCGCCTTCAACATCAGCGGGCACGGTTTCCTGGATATTCCCGGCTACCGCGCGGTCCTGGGGATCGAGTAGGCGCGCCCGCATCGGGCGTCTCCTCCTTCATCGTTTCGACCTCCCGGACCTTGTCGGAAAGCCGCTTGGCGCTGACCGGAAAGGCCGTCTTCAATTCCGGGGCGAAGACGGCCACCTTGAACTCCTCGACCATCCAACGGAGCTCTTCGACGGCGGCCCGGACTTCGGCGGGCGTTTCCCCCTTCATGCCCGCCCGCATTTTTTCCAGGGCTTGGACGAACGGCTCGACCTGGGCGGCCTTCCGCCGGTCCTTTTCCGGGTCGTTCTTGGCCCGTTCCTCCCGGAGGCGGAGGGCGCTCAGGTAGCGGGGAAGCTGCGCCAGCCGGTCGATATCGTAGAGACCCAGGAAATCTTTCGGCACAAGCCGGTCGATTTCCTGGCGGGCTTCGCGGAGGATTCCGGTCAGGACCTTGTTTGCGGCGTGGATCTTTTCAGCGGCGTAGAGGGCCGCGTGGATCTCCTGGTAGGCGGCAAGGACGGGCCGCGCCGCCTCCCACAACGCATGGGCCTTCTCGAACAGCGTCCGGACGATGGTGTCCGCATACGCCTTGAACTCCTCGGCCGAACGGATGTCTTTCTGGAAAACCGCGGCCTTGAGGTTTTCGGCCAGCATCCTTTCGATGTCGTCCTTCCCTCCGAAATAGAGCGCCGCCTGCTGGTATTCGACGGGGAGGAGGAGCCGGCGTTCCATGAATTTGAGGTCTTTGGCGAAGCGCAGGAGGAGGAGCGCCTGGACGCCTTTTTTATGAGAAGCGCGGGCCTCTTCATAGGTTTTGAACAAGCGCAGGCTGGCCCCGTTCGGCGCGGGCTCGAGCCCCGGATAGGCGACGGCGCCGGGGCCGATCGAGACGAGTTCGGGCAGGTCGCCGAAATCCCAGGCCGTGATCCCGGTCCGCTCCCAATGCTCGCGGCCCTGGGCCCAGATCCGCGGATCCTGGGCCGCGGCCCTGGCGGCTTCCCGCCGGGCCTTCCGGATCGTATCCAGGTCCCGGCTGGCGAAGACTTCCTTGCCCTGCGCGTCGAAGACGGCGATGCGCATCTTCAGGTGCTTCGGCAAGTCGACCCGGGCCCATTCGGCCGCGGGGATGTCCGCGCGGAAGCGTTGTTTGGCGAGGCGGGCCAGCGTTTCATAAAGCGACGCTCCGAAGGGCTTGAGTTCGCGGACAAGCGCGGCGGCCGCTTCCGAGACCGGAACGAACATCTTCCGGTATCGCTTGGGCAACCCCTTGAGGAGCTCGGTGACCTTGTCCCGAAGGTGTCCGGGAATCCCCCATTCCAGCGGCTCGGCGGGAATCCGGCCGGCCATCTCGATGGGGATCGCGACCGTGACGCCGTCGTCGTCGTCTCCCGGGGCGAATCGGTACGATAGCTTGAAGGGGCGGCCGCCGACGGATATCTCGTCGGGGAACAAGGCCAGCTCCCTCGGATCGGGGAACGTCTTGAGAAGGTCCGTCTCCCTCATGATCAGGAAGGCGTCGCCGCCGCGGCTTCGGATCCTTTCCTTTAATCCTCGGAGATCGAAGACCTTGGCCAGCCGCTTCGCGTAGAACTCGGTCCGGGCCTTTTCGTCGGCCAGGATATCGCGCCGCCTCAGCTTCTCTTCGATGGCCGCCAGGTGAGCGGCCAGGTCCAAATTGCGGCGGAGGAAACCGAAGGGCTCTTTGACCTGTCCCTCAACGAGGGCGGAGCGGAGAAAGATGCGGTGGGCCTCTTCGGGCGCGACGGGGCCGTAGGGAACGACCCGCCCCGCGACGATCTCCAGTCCGAAGAGCGTCACGCGCTCCTCGGCGACGACCTCCCCCCTCCCTTTGTCCCAGCGCGGATGGACATAGGCGTAGCGGCACAGCCGTCCTCCCAGCGCCTCCAGCCAGCCCGCCTCGATGCGGGCCGTGGTCCGAGCGAACAGCCGGCTCGTCCGGACCATCTCCGCCGCGACGATCCAGGAGGCGTTCTTGTTGAACAGCGTCGAGCCGGGAAAGGCCATCACCTCCCGGCCCTTGGCCGCCGTGTACATATTCCGGTCCTTGTGGGCCGCGATGTTCGACAGGTAGCCGCTGAGGATCGACTTATGGATGGCCGCGTAGAGCGGCTTGGATGGGGCGGCTCTCTGCCCTCGGCCCGGAGGGATGCCCGATTCCTTCAGGATGTCCAGGATCTCCGCGTGGACGAACGTCCATTCCCGCATCCGGACGAAGGAGAGGAAATGATCGCGGCAGAAGGCCCGCTTACGGCTGTGGCTCGCCTGGCGTTCGAGGTCGCCGTGATAGCGGTTCCAAATATTGACGAGCGTTAGGAAATCGGAGTCGGGATCCCGGAACGGAGCATGCGTGGCGTCGGCCTGGGCCGCCTTCTCGGGAGGCCGCTCCCGCGGGTCGCGGACGCTCAGCGCCGAGGCGATGACCGCCACCTCGCGGAGGCACCCCTCCTTGCGGGCTTCGAGCAGCATGCGGGAGATCCGGGGATCGAGGGGCATGCGGGCCATCAGCCGGCCTTTCTCCGTCAGGAGGGCGTCCTCGCCGCGGCGCTCGACCGCTCCCAGCTCGACCAGCGTTTCGTAGCCGTCCTCGACGTTCTTCGCCAAGGGCCGGTCAACGAACGGAAATCTCAAAGGGGAGCCTAGGTTGAGGTCGGTCATGCGCAGGATGACCTCGGCCAGGTTCGAGCGGAGGATCTCGGGCGGGGTGAAAGGCGGGCGCGCCGCGTAGTCGTCCTCGGCGTAGAGCCGGACGCAAAGCCCCTTGTCGACGCGGCCGCAGCGGCCCTTGCGCTGGTCGGCGCTGCTCTGCGAAATAGGCCGGATCGGGAGGCTGTTGATGCGCGCCCCGGGAAGATATTGGGAGACGCGGGCCAGCCCCGTGTCGACGACATAGCGGATCCCCGGGATCGTCAGCGAGGTCTCGGCGACGTTCGTGGCGACGACGATCTTGGGCCCCGCGACCGAATAGACCAGCCCCTGCTGGGCGCCGGGGAGCCGGGCATAGAGGGGCAGGACGGTGACGCCTGGATAGCGCCGGCCGTCCAGAATCTCGCAGGTCTCGATGATATCCTGTTCGGTCGGCATGAAGACGAGGATGTCGCCGGCCGGCTTCCGCTCCCTGAGGTCGTCCACGGCGTCGGCCGCCATCTGGACGTAATCCGCCTCGCCGCCGGATTCCTCGTCCGGGCCGGGCGGCCTGTGTTCGACCTCGACCGGATAGAGCCGGCCGCTGACTTCGAGGACGGGCGCGCCCTCGAACGCCCGGGAGAACTTTTCGATGTCGAGCGTCGCCGAGGTGATGATGAGCCGGAGGTCCGGCCGCCGCGGCAGGAGCGTCTTGGCGATGCCAAGCAGAAAATCGATGTTCAGGCTCCGCTCGTGGGCTTCATCGATGATGAGCGTGCCGTACTCGAGCAGGCGGGGGTCGGAATGCGTTTCGGCGAGCAGCATCCCGTCGGTCAGGACCTTGACGACGCTCTCCCTGGAGATCCGCTCGTCGAAACGGATTTTGTATCCTACCGTCCGGCCGACGGTTTCGCCGAGCTCCTCGGCGATGCGCCGGGCGATCGTAATCGCGGCGATGCGTCGGGGCTGCGTGCAGGCGATCCGGCCCCTCCGGCCCCGGCCCGCCTCGAGGCACATCTTGGGGATCTGGGTGCTCTTGCCGCATCCCGTCTCTCCCGAGATGATGACGACCGGGTGCTTGCGGACGGCCCCGACGATCTCGGCCCGCGCCCGGGTGATGGGAAGCTCGGGAGGATAGAGAATCACGCGAACACTCATACCACACGCCCGGAGGACGGTCAAATTCGGAAGCCCGCCGCAACCCGGCGCCGCCCGCGGAGTTTGATGTCGTGATCGTCCCGGTGGACGCAGGCCCGGCCTTCGTGGTAAAAAGGATGTTCGCGTTCGCTCCGATTCGTAGCGAGAAAGGATGCTCGACGAACCATGAAAAAACTAGTCATCGCCCTGGCGATCAGCCTTTGCCTTGTCGGCCTCGCGCCGGCCCAAACCCCGCTCCAGCCCGGATTCAGCTTCGGCTTCAAGGGCGGCCTCAACATTGCCGACTTCAGCGGGAAGGACGTCGATACGGCCTTCAGGACCAAAGCGGGCTTCGCCCTGGGAGGCTTGGTTTCCTACCAGATCAACAACGCCCTGGCGGTCCAGGCCGAAGCCCTTTTCACCCAGAAGGGCTCGAGGATCTTCGTCAAGGTCCAAGGGACCACGCTCAACGAATGGGTCAAATTGAGCTACATCGAAGTCCCGCTTCTACTCAAGTTTTTCCCCCCTATGGAGTCCGCGGTGCGGCCGATTCTCTTTGCCGGGCCTTTTCTCGCTTTCAAACTCAGCTTCAAGGACAAATGGGAATACGGAAGCCAGAGCGGAAACGAGGACATCACGACATACAGGGAGATGGACGCCGGCTTCGCGGCGGGGGGAGGAGTGGATTTTCCGGTCGGGAAAGGAACAAGGATGAGCGCGGAGGTCCGCTTCACCAGAGGCCTGTCGACGCTTTCCAAGGACTCCGCGGAAAAAGGCTATAACGCCGTCTTCGCCATTCTGGTCCAGGTCGCTTTCGGGAAATAAGCCGCGACCGCCGGGAATCTCCGAAAGCGCCCCGCGCGGAAATCCTTCAGCGGTAGACGGCGAACCCCAGCGCCGCCGCGGCGAGGATGACGAACACCGGATTGACCTTGGTCAGGACGAGCACGCCGAAGACGACGAGGGCGATGAGGACCTTGTCCCAGCCCCCGCCGAGCGCGGCGGCCCAGCCCATTTTTTTCACCGAGAAGACGCTGTAGGCCATTTCGTAGGCCATCCAGAGAAGGAAGCCGATGATGACGGGCCGCACGGCCTGGAGCATCGCGCTCACGGCGGAACTGTCCTTGACCTTGAAGAAATAAACGATCATGATCAGCATCAGGATCGTCGCCGGGATGACCGTCCCGGAGACCGCGGCGATCGCGCCGGGGAGGCCCGCCAGCTTGTATCCGATATACGCCGAAACCTGGGGGGCGATGGGACCGGGAAGGGCGTTCGATAGGGCGACGGCGTCGGCGAACTCGGCCGATGAGACCCAGCCGGCCGACGTCACTTCGCGCTGCATCAAGGCCAATGAAGCCGGCCCTCCGCCCCAGGAAAAAAGAGCGACCCGGGTGAAAAGGTTGAATATTTTCAAGAGAAGCATGGATGTTCTCTCCTTTGTTCCGAAATTTAGCATGGAGACGAGGGAATGTAAACGGCCCGGCCCCTTCGCGAAGGCGGCCCGCGCCCCTCACGGGTTGCCAAATCACGGCTGAGGGATTAAGATGAAGGAACAGGACACTAGGAGGAGCGATGAAGCTGACGATGTACCAGGTCGACGCGTTCACGGAGAAACTTTTCGGGGGCAATCCGGCCGCGGTCTGCCCGCTCGAGTCCTGGCTTCCGACCCCGGTCATGCAGGCGGTGGCCGCCGAGAACAACCTGGCCGAAACTGCGTTCTTCGTCCGGGAGGGGGACCGCTTCGAGATCCGCTGGTTCACTCCGGCGGCCGAGGTCGACCTCTGCGGGCACGCGACCCTAGCCTCGGCTCATGTCCTCTTCCATCACCTGGGATATCGCAAGGCGGAGATTTCGTTCCGTTCCCAGAGCGGCGAGCTCCGCGCCCTGAAAAAAGGCCCGTTGATCTACCTCGATTTCCCGGCTCACAGCCCGGTTCCCGCCCCCGTCGAGGAGGCGTTGACCAAGGGCTTGGGGAAAATTCCCGGGGAGGTCTATAAAAGCCGCGATTATCTCGCCGTTTTCGGGGAGGAGGCCGACGTCGTCTCGATCCGGCCCGATTTTTCGGAACTGCTCAAACTCGACTGCCTGGGCATCATTGCCACCGCTCCGGGCGCGTCGTGCGATTTCGTCTCGCGCTTTTTCGCCCCTCGCGTAGGTGTCCCGGAGGACCCCGTGACGGGCTCCGCCCATACGCTCCTCATCCCCTACTGGGCCAAGAGGCTGGGAAAGAACGTTCTCCGGGCCGTCCAGGTCTCCAAGCGGAGAGGGGATTTGTCCTGCGAGTTTCTCGGCGCGCGCGTTCTCATCGGCGGCCGGGCGGTGACGTTCTTCCAGGCAACGGTCGAGATCTGAGCGCTAGAAACGGAGCGACAGGCAGCTCAGTCCGCCGTCCAGCTTCCGGAATTCGGAAACGTCGAGAGCCCGGACCGGATATCCGGCTCGCTGGACGGCGCGCTGCGTTTTTTCAAAGCCCGCGGGCATCAAGACAGTTCCGTTGACCCAGACGCTATTGGCTGCGTACGATTCGTCGTCGGCGACCGGAATCACGTGAAAGTTCCTGAAATCGGGATGCCGGACGAATTCTCCCGCCGCCAGAAGGTCGGCCCGACCGAGATAGCCCACCCCTGTTTTGAGGTGAAGGACGTCCTTGAGGGGGACAAGCGAGACGCTGTAGCGATATCTTTTCAAAATCGCGGCCAGCTGTTCCGCGCCGTGCCGATTCGTCCGGCCGGAAACACCGATGAAAAAATGGCTGCCCGCCTGGAGGACGTCTCCCCCGTCCAGAGTCCCGGGAGCCTGGAGTTTCTCCAGGCGGGAAAAGAACGGCGCCAGCGCTTCCGCGATCGCGGCCTCCTCGCCCCGGCGGCTCGACGCCCCTGGCCCGGTGATCACGGCCAGACGGTCCGTCACGACGGCCGGGTCTTCGACAAACGTCGAATCCGGAAACCGCTCGTCGCCTTCGAGGACCACGACCTCGACCCCGCAGGACCGGAGCGCTTCGACGTACGCGGCGTGCTGGCCGAGCGCCCGGTCGAAATCGGGCGGGCCGAGTTTGGCCGTCGTCAGGCCGTGGACGAAATTCCGGCATGGCCGGCGGACGACCGCCCGCCGGTATGTCGGGTGATGCTCCGCTATTTTTATCTCGATATCCGGCATGGACCCGCTCCGGAAAGCTCATTATAGGAGTTTGCCCATTGATTTCAAAGGAATTCCCTGCCAGGGATGAACTTTTTTCGAGGATTTTCGTCTATTCTAGGGAGGACTTCTTTATAGTCCCGAGGAGGCCCGAAATGACGAGTTCAACCGGAAAAATTTTCGGCATCATTCTCCTGGTCTTCATCATTCTGTTGATCGCCTGGCCCGTGCAGCATCTCCTATTTTCGTCCGGCGCCCCGTTCTCGGGAATTTTCGACCGCTGGCCGTTCCACTCCAGCCGCTGGGACGGAGACCACTGGCCGTTTTTCGGCATCGTCGGGCTCACGATCGGCGGCTTGGCCCTTTTCGCCCTTCTGATTGCGGTCCTGGTCTGGGTCTATCGCGACGCGGAAAGCCGGGGCATGAGCGGCATCCTCTGGGCTTTGATCGTATTCATCGGCCATATCGTCGGCCTGATCATCTACCTGATCGTCCGCTCGGACCATCCGGTTCGGGCTCCGTCGCCGGCCGGCCCCTCGCCGGTCCCCGGCCAGCCGCTCAATTGCCGGCAGTGCGGCAAGATGGTGGATAGACACCACGCCTTCTGTCCGTACTGCGGAGCGCGGGTCGAGGCGGTCTGCCCCAAGTGCGCCAAACCCGTCGAGAAAGGCTGGGTGGCCTGCCCGGCCTGCGGCGAAAAGCTGTAATCCTTTATTTCGCGAGGGCCTCGAGGTTGGCCTCGATGAGGTCGATCTGAGCCTTGAGGTCGGCGAGCTTCCGTTTTTCTTTTTCCACGACGTCGGCCGGGGCCCGACTGAGGAAGCTCTCGTTTCCCAGTTTGGCCTCCGCTTTCCCGGCGTCCTCGGCCAGCTTCGCCCGCAAGGCCGTCATCCGCGCCCGTTCCTTCTCCGGGTCGATGACGCCGGCCAGGAAGACTTCGATGTCGCCGATGACCTGGCCGACCGCCGCCGGCGGCCGCCTGACGTGAGGGCCGATCTCGAGCGATTGGAGGGCGGCAATATGGGCGATGAAGCCGCGAAGGCGGCCCAGGATCGCCGCCGATTCGCCGGCCGTCCTGAAATACGCTTCGACCTTTTTCCCGGGCGGGATTCCGTGCAGGGCCCGGATTTCCCGGATCCCGCGGATGACGTTCTGGACGACGGCGAACTCCGCTTCGAGGGCGCCGTCCTCCGCGTCCGGCCTCAGCTCGGGCCAAGCGGCCGAAATCAAAAGGCCCGCCGGCGGAAGGGGCCGGTCGATTCCCCGGACCGGGCATTGGGCATTGAGCCGCTCCCAGAGCGTCTCGGTGATGAACGGGACGAAGGGATGGAACAAGCGGAGGACCTGGTCGAGGGCGAAGGCCAGGACCGACCGGACGACGGGCGCCGAGAGATCGTCCTTGAACCGCGGCTTGATGATTTCGAGGTACCAGTCGCACAGTTCACCCCAGAAGAATTCCCGGGCGGCGCCGAGGGCCGCGGACGGATTGTACGATTCGAGCGCCGCCGTGACCTCGGCCGTGACGCGGGACAGTCGGGACAGAATCCATTTGTCTTCCGGAGCCAGCCGGTCCCGCCTGACGGGCGCATATCCGTGTTCGCCAAGGTTCATCAACGCGAAGCGGGCCGCGTTCCACAGCTTCGTGCAGAATCCGCGGCCGACCTCGAACCGGTCGCTGATGATCTTGGCCATGGGGATGTCCGGCATCGTCCCCAGCACGTCGAATTCCCTGCCGGTCTTCGGGCAAATGTACGTGAAGATGCTCCGGCCGTGTTTGGCCGGCGCCAGGTCGACCAGCTCTCCGGTGTAAGGCGAAACGGCCTGCACGGGCAGGCGGATATCCTGGGTCCCCGTCTGCATGTCGCAGATGACGTAGCGCATGGCGTCGGCCCCGTATTTGTCGATGATGTCCTCGGGGTCGATGCCGTTGCCCTTGCTCTTGCTCATCCGCTCGCCTTTTCCGTCCTGGATATTGGCGTGGATGAACGAATCGGTGAAGGGGACATCCCCCAGGAGGTAGAGCCCCATGAGCTGCATCCGCGCCACCCAGAGGGTGATGATGTCGCGGGCGGTCACGAGGCACGATCCCGGGTAATAGTAATCCAGGCAGTTCCCGCCGGCTTTCGTTCCGGCGAGCGGCCGTTGGCCGGGATCGAGCTCGGCCGTGGCCGGGTCGGGCCAGCCGAGCGTGCTGAACGGCCAGAGCGCGGAGCTGAACCAGGTATCGAGCACGTCGGGATCCTGGCCGAAGCCGGCGGCTTCGAGCCGGGCGGCGTATTTAGCTTCGGCGGCCGCGTCGCGAAGGGAGACGAGGACGTCGAAATCGCCGCCGGCGTCCAAATCCTTGATCCGCTCCGGAGCGCAAAGCCGGCCTTCGCCGTCGGCGATCCAGGCCTTCAATTCCGCGTCCGGCGCTTCCGGAACGGCGGCCAGGACGGCGGCCAGGTCCGCGCCCTTGGCCCCGGCTTGCCAGATGGGGATGCGGTGCCCCCACCACAGCTGGCGGCTGATGCACCAGTCCCTCTTTTCCGCCAGCCAGCTGGTGTAGGTCCCTCCGTAGCGGGCGGGGTCGGGATGGAACATCAGGCCCAGCCCGCTCGGAGCGGTCCGCACGCCGTTGGCGGCGTCGATCGCGACCTGGGCCAATCCGGCCGCGCGGAACTCGTTTTTCGTGCCTGCCCCGCAGAGGATGCCGCCTTCGACGTCGCCCATGCGGACGAACCACTGTTTGGAGATATAGGGCTCGATCGGCGTCTTCGACCGGTCGGAATGGCCGATCTCGATCTCCCTGTCTTCGACCTCGGCGAGCAATCCGCGCGCCTTGAGGTCGGCGACGACGCGCTTGCGCGCTTCGAACCGGTCGAGGCCGGCGTAGGGACCGGCGTCGGCATTAAGGGATCCGTCAGGATTGAGGATATTGAGGATGCCGATCCTGTCCTTGTGGCGCTCCCAGACGCCGTAATCGTTCGGGTCATGCCCGGGAGTGATCTTGACGCATCCGGAGCCCAGCGACGGGTCCGCCCACGCGTCCAGGATGAGCGGGATGCCTCTCTCGAGGAGAGGGAGGAGCACGCGTCTCCCCTGCTCGGCCATGGCTTTGAGCTTTAAAAGAAGCGGCAGGTGCGTCGCTTTCCGTTCCTCGACGGCTTCGAGGGCCGATTCGATTTCGGCTCTCTCTTTTTTTGAAGCGCCTTCCAGGCGCCGCCGCAGGCCGGCCGCCTGGCGCTCGAGCTCGCCGGCGGGAGCGGGATGGCAGGCCACGGCGGTGTCGCCGAGCATCGTTTCGGGCCGGGTCGTAGCCACCGTGAGAAAAGCGGGCTCGCCCGGCTTCGGGTCGATGATGGGATACTTGATATGCCAGAAATGCCCCTGGACCTTCTCGTAGATGATCTCGTCGTCGGAGACGGCGGTCTGGAGCTGGCAATCCCAATTGACCATGCGGTTGCCGCGGAAGATCAGGCCGTCGCGGAACAGCCGGAAGAAGGCTTCGCGCACGGCCCGGGCGCAGACCGGGTCCATGGTAAACCGCTGGCGCTTCCAGTCGCAGGAGCAGCCCATGCGCTGCTGCTGGCGGATGATGCGCTCCCGGTACTCGTCCTTCCAGGCCTGGATTTTGGCCACCAGGCCTTCGCGGCCTAGGTCGTGGCGGGTCTTCCCTTCGAGCTCGAAGAGCCGCTTTTCGACGACCGCCTGGGTTCCGATGCCCGCGTGGTCCGTGCCCGGCATCCACAGCGCGTTGTCGCCCCGCATTCGATGCCACCGGATGAGGAGGTCCTGCATGACATTGTCCATGGCGTGGCCCATGTGCAGGGCGCCCGTCACGTTGGGCAGGGGCATCATGATGACGTAGGGATTCGGCCGGGTGTCCGGGACGGCGGCGAAGGCGTCGGCTGCCAGCCAGCGGGCGTAGATCCCGGCTTCGTGTTTCTGCGGCTCGTAGAGCTTCAAAAGGTCTTCGCGCATCGGCCAAATCCTTTAAAATGTTTCTTCTACTTTTACCATATCGACAGGCGGCTGGCAAACGATGCCGTCCCGAGCGGCGGAATCGACCCGACCGGCTCGTCGATCCTGCGGCGGATTCGACTTGACGGGAGCGGTTCCCGGGAATAGCCTGTTAGCCTGGGAATAACTCATGGAGCCCGAAAAAAGCGCTGAAGGGGCGACGCCGGCTCCCAAAAAATCGAAAATCCCCCGCAACGTCATCGTGCTGGGCGTCGTCAGCCTCTTTACCGACGCGGCCAGCGAGATGATCTATCCCCTCCTTCCCATCTTCGTCGCCGCCCTCGGCTCGGGCCCCGTGATCCTGGGCGTCATCGAAGGAGTGGCGGAAACCACGGCCTCCCTCCTGAAGTTCGCGAGCGGAGTCGTATCCGACAAGCTCAAGAAGCGGAAGCTCCTTGTCTTCATCGGCTACGCCATTTCCTCGCTTATTCGGCCCTTCACCAGCGTCGTCTCCGCTGCCTGGCAGATCATCTTCGTCAGGATGCTCGACCGGGTCGGCAAAGGGATCCGAACCGCCCCCCGGGACGCGCTCATCGCCTCCTCGACGCCGGAGAACATCCGGGGCAAGGCCTACGGTTTCCACCGGGCTATGGACCATACCGGCGCCGTCGTCGGCCCTCTGCTTGCGCTCGTCACGCTCACGATCCTCATCCTCGGTTTCGGGATGACGGATACCCTCCGGACGCTCCGCTGGACCTTCGCTCTGTCCCTCATCCCCGGCTTGCTCGCCGTCTTCACGGTCGCCGTCTTTGTCAGGGAAAAAGTCGACCGCGGCCCGGCCGGCCGGCCGTTCCGCTTCTCCCTCAAGTGCTTCGATACGAATTTCCTCGCTTATCTTGCGATCGTCGTCCTGTTCACGCTCGGAAACTCGTCCGACGCCTTCCTTCTCTTCCGGGTGGAGGATGCGTTCCACCGGAGCGGCGCCCTGTATTCCTTCGTCCGTACGGCCCCCGTTCTCGGCGATATGGTCGCCCGCTTCGGCGGCGCCGAGGCCCAGAAGAAGCTCGTCGACATCCTCTTCCTTCCCTTGGTCTGGGCCTTCTTCCACGTCATCAAGGTCGCGTTCTCCACGCCCCTCGGCGCGCTCTCGGACAGGATCGGCCGGAAGCGGTCCATCCAGATCGGTTGGGGCATCTACGCCGCCGTGTACCTGTCGTTCGCCCTGCTCGACCGCCTGCCCGGCGGCTGGCAGGTTGCGGCCACGTTCGTCCTGTTCGCGGTCTACGCTCTGTTCTATGCCTTCAGCGAAGGCGCGGAAAAAGCGTTTGTGGCCGATGTCGTCGAGCCCGCGCTCTGCGGAAGCGCATTCGGGATGTACAATTTCGCCATCGGGATGGGAGCGCTTCCGGCCAGCATCGTCTTCGGCGTCCTCTACAAGGCGTTCGGGGCAGCGGCCGCGTTCGGGACGGGAGCCGCGATCGCCGGCCTGTCTATGGTCCTGCTGGCCGTGTTCGTCAAGGAGCGGCGGCAAGCGGAAAAACGATGAATCCTGTTTCTATCTCAATCCGCCAGCGGGAGCAATCCGTCCCGCGCCGCCCGATACCCCGCGGCCGCCAGGGCGGCGGTCGCCGATTGCAAAGCAGCGTTATAGGCGATCGCTAGCCTCCAGTCCGGGCTAAGGCCGGCGGCCTGGCATTCGCGCAGATCCCGCTCAGCCAGGCGCAAAAGGTCAGAGATCTCTTTTGCCGCCGTCTTGTGCGCGAGGAGCCGGCCGTTTCGGAGCCAATCGTCCAAGCTCATTCTCGTCCCCGATCAAATAAATCTTCGGCCCGTTTACAACAGACGTTAGAAAATGATGGTTTTTTCTCAGTTTTGTCCTGAATTCCGCGCTCGAATAAACGGTCGGATTGATCTCCCTCCCGAGCTCTTTTTGGGAGGACTGCAAACATACAACTACATCTGAGAACGACACGTCGCCCACGATCAGCAGGTCAATGTCACTACGGCGGGTTTCTTCTCCCCGGGCGACCGAGCCATAAATAAAGGAGATATTAACATTCTTGGCGATCGGCGCGAGCGCTCCCCCGAGGGAATCGCCGATCCCTACGGTTTTTGTGATCAGGCTCTTGATCTCCGGAAAGATGGGCGACTCGGAATTGGCTTGAAAAAAGACCTGGCGGCCGCGAACCGTTCGTCGGATTATTCCCGCCTCGGTCAGGATCTTAAGCTCTCTCTGCACGGGTCCAAGGCCATAGCCGCTGGCGCGGACGATCTGGCGGAGATAATAGCTTTCGTCGGAATGGCCGAACAGCAAGGCTAATATCGCCCGTCGGGTGCGGCTGAAAGGAATCGCTCTATTTTCCATTCTTGAAGCCTATGTAACCTTATTGGTTACAATTGTAATCAAATGGGTTACTAAATTCAAGAGCTTTCTCAGTACTACCTTTTCCCGGGCTAGACGTCCGACTTCATTAGCTATTTCCGTTTCAATCCACGCCCCCGCGCGAGGGCGAACCTGGACCGATATGATGACCCGCCGCTACTATACCCAGTTTCAATCCACGCCCCCGCGCGAGGGCGAACCACCGACCTCAACTCAGTTCCCCGCATTATTGAGTTTCAATCCACGCCCCCGCGCGAGGGCGAACTCGGGCTGACCATTAACCAGGGCGCGAACAACAACGGTTTCAATCCACGCCCCCGCGCGAGGGCGAACCGTCGGCTTCGTCATGACGAACGATCAGCTCTACGTTTCAATCCACGCCCCCGCGCGAGGGCGAACGCGGCCAGCATCTTGTCGACGATGGCCTTGATCTTGGTTTCAATCCACGCCCCCGCGCGAGGGCGAACCTCAACCAATGCGCCATGTTCGGGCTTAACCCCTTCGTTTCAATCCACGCCCCCGCGCGAGGGCGAACCTACGACATCAAAACAGCGATACTCCGCGAGCTCGTGTTTCAATCCACGCCCCCGCGCGAGGGCGAACCGTATCAAGTCTATTTAATGAAAAAAAAGCCATATACAAACCTTTGTCCGCGAACCTCCTTCATTTTTTCATCTGGCGCCGACAAAATAAGTAGCTTGCTACAATAACTTCTTCACTATCAATATGATTCGAGATCCGCGAACCAAGCCAAGAAAAACCGATCGCTATAGGTTCGCGGCTATTATTTTCAACCGATTTCACAACACTAAAACTCCTTCGGGATCGATGGTTTCCTTCGCTCCGATATGCTCGACTCGGTTCTTCCAGTTAGCTCCGAGGAAATAGAATCTCAAGCTATCTTTGTCTGAAGAGATTTCGTCGATCAATTTCTGCCTGACCATCGTCCATCTCGCCGGATCGACGAGGCATTCGAAGACCGATAGCTGAACTCGTTGGCCGTAATTCTGGCAGATCTTCGCAATCCGCCTTAGCCGCCTCCGCCCTTCCGCGCTTTGAGTATTCACATCATAGCTAACCAATACCATCATGCTGATACTCTCTTCTTATTTCCAGATGAACGGCGGGTAACCGTCGATATCACCGCGAAGATGACGGGCCAGGAGCAAAGCTTGAACGAACGGCAAAAGTCCGATGCGTATTTTTTCTCCCAAGTAAGGATGCGTGATTTCTTCCTGCTTTCGGGTTTGATAATTCGTCAAAACAACCTTTCGTGCATCCGAATCGAAGATGACCGCTCCCGTTTCCGATACCTGAAAATCCTTTCCAATGATTTGATTCCTATTGATCAAGGAAAGCGTCAGCCGGTCGGGGAGAAACGGACGCAGTTCTTCCATCAAATCCAAGGCTAAGCTCGGCCGGCCCGGATGATCGCGATGGAGAAATCCGACGTCCGGATCCAAACCGACGGTTTCCAAGGCGGACTCGACATCATGAACAAGCAACGTATATAGAAAAGACAGGAGCGAGTTGACTCGATCCATAGGAGGCCGCCGACTCCTCGCCTTAAACGAAAATACGTCTTTCTGCGCAAGAATAAGATGGTCGAATACTCCAAAATACAGATTACCAGCTTCTCCCTCTTTTCCCCTCACGAACTCGATTGTTTGGGCACCGGCAGATAAGTCGTTGAGAATCTGGCCCATTCTTTCTGATGCCCCATGAATTTCGGGAGTATAAGGGGTATCCGGATGATCCCGCATAGAACGCAGCAACACGGTTCGTGCGTTTGCGATCTTTCCGATGACGATATTTCGAGCGATTTCCGCCGATCCGGCCAGATCGTCGGCCCGGCGATATTGTTCCCTTCTGAGTCGGACGTTGCCCGAGACCGGACCGACAAGTCTCGCGATAAACCGGCCATATTCGGAGAGGAATGAAACCGCCACGTGATTTCCCGCGCACAAGCCCAAGAACGGGGGGCTGCAATAAGCATTGCCAAAAATCACGATGCCGCCGATGGTATGAATGGGGATTTTCGCTTTGGTCTCTTCGCCGACTTTGACCTCGACGGTCTCCCCTTCTTTAAATAGAGCGGCGCCCTCACTCGTAACAAAAAGCGTATTCAAGAGATGTCTCACGCCATCCTTACCTCATCCGTCTACCAGCGATCCGAGGATATATTGGTCGACCTTCTTGCCCGCCCCCGCCGACTCTGGAATGCAGAGATCCAGGATCGAACAACTCTCGCACCTTTTTGCATAAACCGCCGGCGGCGTTATCCCCTTCTCGAGAAATTCCCGGATTTCATAGGCAAGCGTTTTCGTTTCATCGCGCAGTGCCTGCGAGAACTCAACGGGATGACGGCGCTTGACGGCCCCATAAAATAGAAATCCCTCTCGAATCGAAATTTCGAGCATTTCCTCCAAACACAGAGCCTGAGCGCACAGCTGAACTTCGTCCGAGTGATCAGCCTTTGGTTTTCCCCTTTTATATTCTACTGGGACGGCCCGCCAAACCCCCCGCAATCCGGGGACCTCTCCGAAGCTGTCAGATTCAGCTGTTTCGGCAGACCGCTTGTGAAACTCGACGACATCCGCCATCCCAACAAGGCCCAATGAGAAAGATCGCAATCGCAGGCCACGAACAATCCGACAATCGCCCCTTGATTCGGTATCTTGATCATGAACACGATCATGCATGATCCGCCCTTCGGCGGTCAACCGATTTTCGTCCCAGATTTGCTCAATATGGATCAGGGCGCATTGCCTGCGGCAAAAAACGTAGTGCTGCAATGCCGAAATGGGGACAAGGTCGTCTTCGGAATAGAAACCCGAATTATGCATCTCAGTTTGCTTTGTTCACTTTTAATTCGTTACGATCGTTCGTCCTGAATTCGACCATTCAATTCTTTATCTTGTAAAAGCGGGCTTCAAAGGAGCCGCTATAAGGGTTGAACCAATTCAACGCCTTGGGATAGGTCTGAACGGTCGATTTTTATTTCGTAATCGGCAAAAGACCTCGCAGGTTGCGAAGTATTTCTACGCTCCACCCTAACCAATTCGAAGAGCTTATGTGAAGGAGCATTTCCTAATTCGCTCGAATGCTTGAACACGAAAATCCTTCTCATCGTCATGCTGCCTGCGGGGCGAGCCGCTGATTGATCGAATTGAAACGCATTCTTGAGTGCATCCCAAAAGAGATCGAGATCCATATCGTTGAAGCCAGTTTGTGCCGCAAGAAAAGGATTCACAAATCCATGTGCAAGATACAGCCCATAGGGAACGGTAAATTTCCGGCCGATGGTACGTTCTTTTTCCAGGTCCTTCTCATTTGTGACAGAACTGCGCGTAATGGCATGTTCCGATGTAACGATTGGCTCGATCGACCGTGCAAATGAAATTTGAACCGGCCCTCTGACCTGCCCGCAGTTGACTTCCGTGCTCATGACGGCTCCGAATGTCCGAATGTCATAAAAATTCGCGCACATGAAATCTTTTATGGCTTTGGCCTTGGCCAGATCCTTAGGCAGTTTCTTCTTGTCTTTCTCGCCTTCAAGGCCGACGGACCGCCAACCTTCCTCGTGCAAACGATTCAATACCGCCCCGTCCGCGAAATAGATCCTATTCCCCGCCCCCCCCTTGATCGCAACGAAGTTGCGGATTTTTCGCTTTAAGCAAACATCCGTAACGAGGCCGTGGCCGGTCTCCGGGTCGACCCGCGGGAGGTTGCCGGCGTCCGGATCGCCGTTGGGGTTGGCATCCACGACATCAAAAAGAAACAAGAAATCGTAGCGTTTCATTAGTCCTCCTTGTCCGTTGATCGTTATTCCTCGGATTTTTCCGAAGCATTCTCTCCTTTGCGCCGGAAGAACGCTTGCATTTGATGGTAATAGCCGAGAGCGAACATTCCTTGATCGGCCAAGTTCAAATGGGCCGGAAAACCGCTCATTGGTTCAACGATTTCCTGAACTAACTTCTCTCGCGTGACCTTGCGACCTCCCTCAAGTTTAGCGAGGTGGTGCTGGTATGTTCTCAATAAGCGCGGAAAAACGACCTGTGGGGTAGCGGAGGCCGCACTATAAAATCGGTCGCGAATCGTCGATCCAATATCTCCCAAAGCGTCAGCCTGGGTTTTCTCAAGCGCGGCAAACAAGCGGCCGATACGATACGCGGGATTCATTTGCTCGCAATCCAAAGTCATATTAACCTCCTTCTTTTGATTTCTGACCTGCCAGCCCTTGATGACAAACGCCCGGCAATAATTTATCGTTCGCTCGGCGCGGATCCGGCGAATAACGGCTTCATACAGCGCATCGGGGTATTGTCCGCCCGTTAGGATCGCCCGAAGCAAGGGGCCGGATAACAGGGGCGGAATATCATCTCCTTCTCGAGCGGTTTGTCTTATCAGCATCCATATCGGAGGGAATTCGGGATCCGGTCTTTTCGCGCCCTTTCCATACAGTCGTCCGATAGCCGAATCATGGTAATGCCTTCGCAGATTGTCCAGAAGCTCCCGGATCGATCCCTGATAGAAGAACCGGACAGAGATCCTCCCTCTGTTCGGAGAAAGCGCCAATATAGAGAATCGGTCGCGCTCGGGTTCGCGGTCCACATCCCCATATTTTTCTATGCCCGTTCTCAAAGCTCTAAGAAACGCTTCCAGTTTCTGCCGAAGAGCTTCGTCTTGGACGGTATTCGGGGCTCTCGGTTCATCGCTATGTATCATGAATTGGGCAAAAATATCCTCGACGATCGAGGGCCGGTTGGTCCAAAAGACGACATCGGCATCGCCGATCTTCAAGCGATGTTTCGATCTCATCGGACCATCCAATAGCGCGTTTAAGGCCGTTCCGTATTCGAACGCCGCGAGCTCTGAAACCGGAGCGTTCAAACCCTGGGATTTTCCGTATGATTCGTAAGCGGAGTCGTTAAATCCAACGAGAGCCGCTTGCGCTTGGCCTCCGACGCTCTTGATCATAGGCAAATGCAAACGGGCGATTTTCCCTCTGTGCCCCGTGACCAGACACTGACCAGCAGGCTCATCCTTGTTTTCTTCATGTTGTTTACGCCATTCTGTCCGCCACCACTTTTCGATCATCGGATCCTGATGGGCATAAGTCGTCTCTCCCATGATCTGGAAAACGCCAAATCCCGTCGTGACCTCATTCAGGATGGTATAATTTTCGGCCAAAGCCGGCGACCAAGATTTCAAGAAACGACATAATGCGGAATAAGCCGGCGAGCTAATTTCCTTTTCAATATCCAAATGCTTTTTTCGGAAGGCTTCGAACGAACGTTTTGTTCTTTCAGGTTTATCCTCTCGTGGTTTGAAACCAAGCATATAGGCGGCGTTATCCCATAGAAAACAAGGGTTCAATCCGGAACCCGAAGGCTTCGTAACTCCGAGAACGCGAATCTGACGCGGTCGCCCATCATGCCGCACATCTTGGATGTCGAAGAGCGAGCCGTCTGGACGCAAAACAACCTTAAAAGAGATTTTTTGAAGGCTATATCCAGGAGGAACTATTTCATAGGAAGGGTCATCCTTCAGCCTTTGATATAATGCATGGAGAGATTGGAGGATCATGTTCTTGCTCCTTCATTCTCAGCCTGAGGAACGCGGATCACCCCATCGAGCATAATCGCCTCGAAAAAATCCGCGGAAGCATTCAATCGGCGCCCTTCGTTCGACTCGATGATATTTCCCTTTTCCTTATCCTCAGTGAAAAACATATCACGCAGAATAAATCCGAGAGATCTTTCGCCTTTGAGTTCGTCCGGACATGGAGGGAATTCTTCGATAAGTTCAAAATAGGCCGGAAATTCCCGGGTGCCAAGATACGGCTGATGGAAATACTGGCCTTTTTTCGCGCGGCGTTTGAAAATTTCCAAATGCTTTACTTCGGAATCCCTAATTTCACGGCCGGCATCGTCGATATCCGGACGGAGGATAACGATATGAGCCGCTATTCCGTAACACACATCGCGCAAAATCATGGCTGCCCTTTGTTGACGATGTTCCTCCACGAAAATCCCGAGGTCGGCCGGTTTTCCCTGTATTGCGGCCGCCAGGTTTCCTTTTATTGGGATTTTTCCGCTGATTTCATTTCGCCGAATGCTCGTAAAACGAATCGGTTTTAATACATGAATGGCATCCACCACCCATCGCATCCCGGGTTTCCAATGGATCGCCTCGAGAATACCACGGGCCGCGCTTGGCGTCATCACCTCATAAGTTACGCGTTCTACTTTCATTTCCGGACGATTGAAGGAAGCGTAATCTCCCCAGACTCGTAGCTTTATGTCATAGGACATCGCCGCTCCTCCCAATAATTAAACGAATATGGCGTCCCCCAAAGGGTCGTCAATATGAAGGCCAAATGTGTCGGAGTAATATTGTTTGAGGCTCATCAGTATGGCTAAGCTTCCCTCATGAACAGGCGTGATTGTTCTGCGCAATTGGGCCATCCATGTCCGCGCCGAGATCTGCACGCTAAAACGTTGCAACTTACGTAAAATATCGCGGTTTAGCGCCGGCAATATTCGCAGGGTCTCGCACAATTCGACTCCATAATTCCCCCATGGGACGATGACCGGTCTTGTATTTTCTGAGATGATACGAAAATCTCTGGCTACTCTGGAGAAATCGAAAAGAAACGGAAAGTCTTTGTCTTGAACAAGGTTAAAAGAACGCATCACGGTTTGCCGATCCCAACGGGCAGTTTGATCCCAATAATACAATTTGAAGTATTGGTCTATAGTTTCAAGGTCGAGTATATCTCCGGCCTTCAGCTCGAGCACCTGCGCCGCGCAGTTTGCGGTATCCGCCAGAAAGTGTTCCCGGTCTTGATGTTCAGAAGTGAAAATAAAGACTTGTCCTTTTTGTGCCAAACGGCCATTCCGATTGCAGCGCCCGGCAGCTTGGGCGATCGCGTCTAAACCCGCCATGGAGCGGAAAACGACGGGAAAATCCACGTCTACCCCGGCTTCGATCAATTGCGTGCTGACAACCCGGCAGCGAAGCCCGGCCTCGAGTCGTCGCCGAATCTCAGCGAGCTTCTGCGACCGATGAGCGGGACACATCAATGCGCTGAGATGATAATGGCCCTCTTCTATGCCCAGGGCCTCTATTAAGGTTCGGGCATGGCCCCGGGTATTTACGATGCAAAGGACTCGTTCTTCCTTTCTCAAGAGAGAGACAAGGTCATCATCCGTCCTCAAGCCTAGGTTTTCGACGTTGACTCGGTTAAGGCTCAGATAGAGCCTTTTAGGTTCTGGAATAATTTCCCTCACATTCTCGATCCCAATCGGAAAATCAAGACGCTTGTTCACAGCAGGCTGCGTCGCAGTGCAGAGGACAACCGTAGAGCCATAATTCAATACCAACTCATCCAACGCGCTCAGAATGGGCCTCAAATAATCGACGGGTATCGTCTGAGCTTCGTCTAGGATGATCACGGCGCGAGCGAGGTTATGCAATTTTCGACACGCCGATGTCTTTTTACCGAATAGAGATTCATAAAATTGAACAGACGTCGTTACGATCAGAGGAGCGTTCCAATTTTCGCAAGCGAGGCGCGAATGCGCATTCTCTTTATCTGGATCGAAATTGCTGTGATGTTCGATAACGAGTCGATCATTCTCGATCCCCGGAACCAGGTTCATGACTCTTCGGAATTCTTCGGCGTTTTGCTCGATGATCGTCGTGAATGGAACAACGTATATGATCCGGTTCAAATCAAACAATTGCGCGTGTCGCAACGCAAAAGCTAAGGAGGACAGCGTTTTTCCTCCGCCGGTGGGAACGGTCAAGGAAAAAAAACCCGGATTTTTTGTCGCCGCGGAAATGCATGCTTCACGCACGGCGGCGCGGCATGGATTGACCGGAGAATCGTTATGTATTAATCCATGAACGTATTCATTGAGAGCGTGTTCCATAAGAGCCAGGGTACCGCCGGGGGCTGAAATCCGCGATTCAAATTGAGCGGGATTCATGAACCGCTCAGTATTCAAGAAATCTGCGTCCACTAGACATGAACCTGAAACCTGCGTGAATCGAGCATAGTTGAGTTCGGAACGTTTGTCTAACTCGCACATTTCCCTAACGTTCGAGTATAATTGATCATGTTTTACCATTTGACCGGAAACCTAACTTTTAG
>Ga0172371_10000939_pt1 | contig 45913 bp, 35 predicted proteins | sample Lak12m_FD_114543 | JGI IMG/M metagenome (GOLD analysis project Ga0172371, IMG submission 114543) | Freshwater microbial communities from Kabuno Bay, South-Kivu, Congo - kab_022012_12m | ecosystem: Environmental > Aquatic > Freshwater > Lake | place: Democratic Republic of the Congo: South-Kivu... | reverse complement strand
TTATGGGCGGAATACAAAACGGCTCCAACTGATGCCCTAAAAAAGAAAATCGTTCTAAGCTACATAAGATTGGTGTATTATGTTATCCACCATTCAAAATTCGCCAGTGTAAACATTCTTGACGATAGAGACTATCTCCAGTTTGGTATCGAAGGGTTGAGCGAAGCGATTGATAGATTTGATCCCCAATACGGAACAAAATTCGAGACTTACGCAATTAAACGTATTCGCGGAAAAATCATCGACGAATTAAGAAAACTTCAAAAGAAACCTCGTGTACTTGACGGTAGTTCAAACGAACCGATCTACTCAAGTGTTTCACTAAGCCACTCCGGTGATGATGAAGAAGGATATTCGTTAGAGGAAGTAATCCCGAACAACTCTGAACTTCCTGATGAGTCACTTGAAAAGAACGAAATGAAAGCTTATCTCATTGCCGCCATCAACAAGTTGGAAGAAAGAGACAGACAAATTATCAGTCTTTATTACTACGAAAATCTCGGTTACAAAGAGATAGCGCAAATATTAAACATCACTGTCTCAAGAGTTTCGCAAGTTCACTCGCGGATAATTGAGTCTCTTAAAGCAAAACTAGCATTTACAAACGTATAATCCCATGATAGAAGTAGAAGCCCGCACTAATTATTACAAAAACTTTTTACGAAGTGTGCAGACACTTCCTTCGATTCCTTATATGATGATCGAAGTGACAAAACTGCTTGACAATCCGAAAACGAGTGCATCGGAATTAGGATTAGTCATAAGCAGAGATCAGGGGTTAGTTGCAAAAATTCTTACCGTTGCCAATTCACCGTTATACGGACTCCCAAGAAGAGTTTCCACCATTGAGTTTGCTATTGTCATTCTCGGATTCGATCACATTAAAAATATTGTTATCGCGCTTTCAATGATTGAAGCTTTCAAAAGTGTTTCGGATATCCGGTGGAATAAAAAAACATTCTGGGTGCATTCACTTGTTACGGCAGCTGCGGCAAAAAGAATTGCTGACGATATCGGATATCCAAAATCGGGTGAAGCATTTACCGCCGGACTGCTTCATGATTTAGGCATCTCCGTCATTCAACGCTATTTCAAAGAAGAATTTAATGCCATTTGTGATCTTGTAGAAAATCAACAAATGCGGTACGTTCGAGCGGAAGCAGAAGTACTTGGAATCACACATCAGGAAATCGGTTCGTTTTTGGCAGAGCGGTGGAATCTTCCCAAAATTCTTTGCGATTCGATGCTCAATCATCATGAACCATCAAAAAATAATGAAGATAACGTTCTCTCAGCCATTGTTCATCTTGCGGATTTTATGACACAAAAATTTGCAATCGGAAATTTTACCTGGGATGAAAACTATGCGCTTGATGAAGGAATTATCAAAATTCTCCATCTCGGCAACATGGAATATCTCAACAAGTTTATCGACAGTTACGAAACACTTTTTAAACATCAAATCGAATCACTAAAAGTCTAAGCTCTATGGAAATAATTACAACACAAATGCAGCGCCGTTCAAAAACCGAAATGGTTTTGACAAACATTTTCAAATTGCCTCCTATTCCAAAAGTCTTGTTAGAAGCATCGAAAATTCTTGATGCGAAAGCACCTAAATCCAAAGAGTTGGTTGATGTCATTTCAAAAGACCAGAGTCTGGTAACCAAAATTCTCAGCATCGCAAATTCTCCGTTGTTCGGTCTTCAGAGAAAAGTGACCTCAATGGACTTTGCAATTCTGGTGCTTGGCTTTAGCGAATTGAAAAAAATTATTTCTGCTCTGTCGGTTATCGAAACATTTAAAAATAAAACCGACAAATATCTTGATCAGAAAGAATTTTGGCTTCATTCATTTTTGACCGGAAGTTTAGCCGAAAAAATTGCTGAAGACGTCGGATTTTCGGTTAAAGGCGAAGCGTTTCTCGCAGGCTTTTTGCATGATATGGGCATTACAGTCATTCACCGTTTTTTCCATTCACATTTTGTTACCATTGCTGAACTTCGTGAATCAGCCGGACTGAGTATTGTTGATGCGGAAACCGAAGTGCTTGGAATGAGTCACAGTGAAATCGGAAGTTTTCTTGCCGAGAATTGGAATTTCCCGCCTGCGTTGTGCGATGTTATCAATCATCATCATTCACCGAATGATTCTCCGAGCAATTTCCTTTTAGCGTCAATTGTTCATCTCGCAGATTATTTAACACAGTATTTCCAAACGGGAAATTTTAGTCCGGATAAAGATCTCGCCATAGACATGGATGCAATCGCCAATATGCGAATCCACAGCGAAGATGAATTCAAAGTATTTATTAACGGGTACGATGCATTTTTAGTTGAACAATCCGAAGCAATAAGGTATTTAAGTTGAGAGTAATTAAAAATCATAGAGTCCGGTACGAATCGTTTTCGAACTCTCTGCCGGCATTAACAAAAACAATCGGATTCTCCAAACCGCGATTTGTTCAAGTTGAAAACCCCTCCATGGTGAACGGTTCAAGCGACGCGCTTCCGCAGTGGTTGAAGAAAATCTCATTGTTTGAAAAGCAGATTAAACAAGTCAACAACACAAAAGAAGTTGTTCTTCGCGTTCATGATATCGTGCGGGAACTTATTCCACACACCGAAGCGGATCTTTACTTTTTTGACGAATTTAAACTTCATCTCGCTTCGGTAAGTGAACCGGGAGTTGAATCCCATACGCTGCAATTCATAAACAGATTGTACAGCGAAGGGATTCTTGATTGGGTATTGCACGAAAACAAACCACAAGTTATTCCGGATTTACGCAGCGTAAACGCGAAAGGTTCAAACGCAAACTACTTATTGTTTCCGGTTGGCGAAGGGAAAGAACCGAAAGGCGTTTTTCTGCTGCTAACCAGACCGACACAAAAAATTAGTGAAAGTCTTGAAGTACAACTCGTTCAATTGATTTTAAGTATTGCCGTACCGAAAATAGAATTGTTAAGAAAGAACGAAGAACTTAGCGCAACGTATAATGAATTGCATGTCTACCAATCGAAACTTACCAATGATTTCAAACTTTCGGCTATTGGTGAATTGACTTCCGGCCTGGCGGAGGATATTCTTTCTCCGCTTCAGGTCATCATAAGCGCGGCAGATTTTATGCAAGGCGATGAGACGAACGGGAATAAAAATTTGCAGGTGATCAAACAGCAGGTTAAAAAAGTTGAAGCGGTTATTAACCGGCTTGTAAAATTTGCAGATTTGAACGATAACAAACTTGAAGTAAAACCGTGCAATCTTAGCGAAGTTATCTCAAATTATCATCACTTTATCGCTTCCTCGCTGCAGGCTTCAAATATTGAGTGCATCCTTGACCTTGGTGAAAATATTCCGTCGGTGTTAAGTCATCAAGATTACCTCACGCATCTTTTGGCAACCGTCTTCGGGATGATTAAGTCGTCAACAAAAGCAGGCGGCGGAATTTTAGTTCAGACAAAATATGCCAATAGTTTTATTATCGTTCGAGTTGTTACCACCACATACATTCCCGCTCTCGATAAACGGTTCACAAATCCGAACGACGATCTAAATCGGAAAATGATTCTTCACTTAATGCAGAAACATCAGGGGACTGTTGATTTTGACGCGAACGAAAAATCCGGGTCCTCAATTCTCCTTACGTTCCCTTTAAAGAAGAAAATGCGATGAAAAAATTTTTTTACATCTTGTTTGTGTTTGTGCTGGTTGCTAGTTCATTTGGGCAACAGACAGAGATTGCCGGTGAAGCGGATTCCGTACAAAACAGTGCAAACGAAATTAATTTGGATAGTTTAGTAGCAAGTCAAATTTCAGCCGCCCAGGCAAAACAGCTTAAAGAAAAAGAGCAAGCAGCGATAACCGAAAAAGTTCAAGTTGCACAACCGGTAAAAAAAGCGGAAGAGGCTGCGTCGTTTCTCGGTTTAGACGATACTTTGCTGTTAAAAATAGAAATTCTTCTTGGAGCAATTTTTATTGCTGCTATCGTGATTGTTGTACGAAGACTGAAATTGAAAAAGAAACCGGTAAAGAAAAATTTGAAATCAGCGATTCAATCGATTCGCGTAGAAAAACCTTTTGTGAAGCAGAATGAGGATTTGAAAACCATCAGAGAAAATTTACAGTTGAACACGTTACAACTCGGCTCCGGACAAGATTCACTTACACGGAAAGCTCGAGAGTTACATATTGCAAAAGGTGAACTGATTTTAGCCGCAAAAATTAAATCTTATGAATTATCAGTTTGCTCAAACGAAAGATAACAAGAAGGAAAAGACATGATTAATGGAATTTATAACGTTGCAAGAAGTTTGAATTCGAAAATAAAAAGCATCGATGTTATTGCCAATAATCTTGCGAATATCAATTCAACCGGATTTAAAAAACAAATTCCTTTTCAGGAATTTATGAACAACAAAGGAGAAATTGCTGTAAAACAATCAACCGATTACGGACAGGGAGAAGTTATTCTCTCTGCCAATCCGCTTGATATGGCAATTTCCGGCGACGGTTATTTTTTGGTGAAAACAGAAAACGGAAACGAACTGACCCGAAACGGCAAATTCCATATTGCGGATGATGGGTTTTTGGTAACTTCAAACGGGGCAAAAGTGCTTGGAAGAAATGGTGAAATTAATATGGGGATCCTTTCCGATGCAGACAATCCGTCAATTACGATAAGCAAAACCGGTGAAATCAAAATTGGTGATGCGGATGTTGATTCTCTTATGATTGTAAAAATTGAAAATCCGCAGGAAGCGTACAGAACTTCCGACTCGAACTTTGCCGTGCAGGATGATAATTATACTTACGCTTCACCGCAAGAGTACGAAGTAGCTCAAGGCTATTTGGAAGAATCCAATGTCAATCCGATTCTCGAAATGGAAACGATGATTCAAACGAATAAAGATTATGAATCAGCTTATAAAATGATGCGTTATTTAGATCAATCGCTCGATAAATCAAATCAAATTGGAAAAGTATATTAAAGGAACGCCGATATGTCAACAAGAGCTTTACGAACCGCAGCTTCCGGCCTTTACGCACAGCAGCTGAATGTGGAAGTTATCTCAAATAATATTGCAAACGTCAATACAACCGGATTTAAAAAGAACAAAGCAGAGTTTCAGGACTTAATGTACCAGCAAGTGCAGGTAAATCCCACACAAAACTCCGACGGTGCAACAAACACCACGCCGTCTGCAACAATCCAAGTTGGAAACGGTGTGCAATCCTCCTCAACACAAAAGATTTTCAAACAGGGAGATGTTGTTGCCACCAACAATCAACTTGATGTTGCCATTCAAGGAGACGGACTCTTTCAAGTACGAAAAGCGGACGGCACAATTGTCTATACGCGAGATGGTTCATTTAAAGTGAATTCCGAAGGCAAGATTGTTACTTCCGGTGGTTATGTGCTTGAACCCGAAATCACCTTGCCGGATAGTGTTCAAAGTGTCTCCATTAGCAGAGATGGTGTTGTTGATGTATTGGAGAATGACGGACGCACAACAAATCTGGGGTCGATTGAGCTTGCAAAATTTATGAATCCCTCCGGACTTCTGGCACTTGGTGATAACTTATACTCAGAAACCGAATCATCGGGAACACCAATTCTTGGCACAGCTGGCTCAAAAGGATTTGGTGAGATCAATCAAGGATTTCTCGAATCCTCAAATGTTGATATCGTAGAAGAAATGGTTGCGATGATAACCGCGCAGCGCGCATACGAAATAAATTCTAAAACAGTTAAAACCGTTGAAGACATGATGTCGATGGCAAATAATTTAAAATCATAAATAGATACGTGATACTAACAATCATCCATATAGCAGCCCTGATATTCCTTGGCGGGAATAGTTTTGACCAGGAGTTAAAACTCTATCTCGAAAAACAATTTTCACTCTACGACGGATTTAGTTACGAAATTATTCAGTCCCCTAAAGAGGTTTCCGCTCTCACCGTTAATGAAGCAGAGCCGCTTAAAGTAGTTGAAAATATGGTATCGGTTCCGGTGTTCTATAATAAAGACGGGAAACAAAAAGCGACTACCGTAAAACTTCGACTCCATCTTTTCCAACAAGTAGTAACCGCCGTTAAAAAAATTAAGAGCAGAGAAGATTTGTCTCCCGCTGATTTTACCTTAGAACGTCAAGATATAACACTGTTTAAGGGAACGCCGGTCACTTCGCTCAGCGAAGTAGTGAACTATAAGACGAAAATATCGCTTTACCCGGGAAAAATTTTAACAAAAGAAATTGTAGAATTAAAACCGGTTGTGCTGAGCGGTGATCTTGTAAAAGCAAGTATTACCAATGGTAATGTTACTATTTCATTGGAGGCCAACGCGCGGCAAGATGGCGCGGTTGGTGATGTCATTCGAGTTGTTACGCAAACAAAAAAACAATACCGCGCAAAAGTAATGGATTCAACAAACGTAAATATCATTGAGTAGTTGTATGAAAAAAATAAGTTTTCTTTTTGTTCTTTTCTTTGCGGCAACGGCAATGTCCCCGCAAGGCATGAGACAGAACGCCTATAAATCACTTTTCTCCGATGAGAAAGCAAATAAAATTGGAGACGCTATCACTATTCTGGTTGTTGAGTCTTCTCAAGCGTCAAATAATGCCGAAACACAAGCCGGAAGAAGCAGTACTTTGAATCTAAGTGCAAAAGGTCAAACCGGTAAAACAGCTCTGCCAAGCGTTGACTTAGCGTTAGGATCTAACAACGATTTCATCGGTTCAGGCTCAACAAAAACTACCGGTATGATAAGAACAAAAATTAGTGCAACGATTGATTCGGTTCTTCAAAATGGAAATTTACTTATCCGCGGTAGCAGAAAAATTGTAATCAACGGCGAAGAACAAGTTGTAAAAATAAAAGGTGTTGTTCGCTCGTCGGATATTAATGCAGATAACTCTGTGCTCTCATACAACATTTCCGAAGCAGAAATTGAATTTTCCGGCAGCGGTTTAATTGAGCGGGCACAAAGTCCCGGTTGGCTCACGAAAATTTTTCATATGCTTTTTTAGGTGACTTATGAAAAAAATAGCAATACTCATAACAGTTTTATTAGTCGTATCGCAGTTTGAAACCTCAGCTCAGCGAATAAAAGACATCGCATATATCGGCGGTGAAAATTCAGAACAAATTCTTGGATACGGTTTGGTTGTTGGTTTAAGTGGAACAGGTGATAGCCACCGTTCCATTTTTACGGTGCAATCTATAACAAGCATGTTAAAACGATTTGGTATAACGGTTCCTCAAACCGATTTGAAAACAAAAAATGTTGCTGCGGTAATGGTAACTGCAACATTAAATCCGTATTTGAAATCTGGAGCAAAGTTTGACGTAAATGTTTCTTCCTTGGGAGACGCAACCAGTCTTTTAGGCGGAACACTTTTGATGACACCTCTTTCCGGAGTAAACGGAAATGTCTACGGATATGGGCAAGGCTCAGTATCCGTTGGCGGATATGATTTAAGTACTCCAACCGGTGCAAGAGTTTCAAGAAATTCAACACTAACCGGAAGAATTCCCCGCGGTGGACTTTTACAAACCGACGTTTCAGATACGCAGTTACCGAATGATGAAATTCGAGTTTTCTTAAAAGATCCGGACATTACAACAGCTAATAATATTTCAAACGCAATTAATAATAAATTTGGTGCAAGTACTGCCCTAGCAACAGACGCTGCACAAATAAATGTGAAAGTGCCAACTGCAAGTCAAGCAAACATGGTAGCTTTTTTAGCTGAGCTTGAAGGTTTAACCGTTGATGTTGATTATGCGGCAAAAGTTGTATTGAACGAAAGAACCGGAACGGTTGTCTCAGGCAGCAACGTAAAAATTCAGTCGGTAACAATTTCACACGGTGGATTGAATCTTTCTATCAAATCCTACCCTGTCATTTCGCAACCGGGACCGTTCTCCAACGGAACCACCGCAGTGTATAACAATCTTGTTCCGTATGCATCGCAAGATTCAACAAACACAATCGCTATTCAGGGTGCTTCAAATGTGCAGGAAGTAGCTGCCGCACTGAATTCATTAAAAGTTTCACCAAAAGATATCATAGCAATTTTCCAGGCTTTGAAAGAAGCCGGGGCATTAGTAGCAGACTTAGTAATTATATAATATGAGCGGACTTCCGTTAAAAATATCGAACGATTTAAAGCACATTTCGCAAACGCCGGAAATTCCACAGCGTTACTCCGACGAACAAAAAGCGAAAATTGCCAAAGCTTCAAAAGATTTTGAAAGTCTTTTAACCTCTATGATGTTGAAAGAAATGAACAAGACAAAAGAAGATGGAATGTTCGGAGAAGACAGTTACGGTGGTGATTATTTCGAATCTCTTTTTCAATCTGAAATTGCGAATAAAATTTCGGGAGGAAGCGGTTTGGGGATAGCTTCAGAATTGTTTAGAAAAATAACCGGAGAAAATCTTGATCTCTCTTCATTTGAGCAGACGCTGGAATCATTAAGAATTAAACAGAAAGCTTTAAAAACTTCAAACAGTGCTGCCGCGCCAATCTCGCCAAGTCAGCAGTCCATTGAAAGAATTGAAAAGTTTGATGCTCACATCAACGAAGCTGCTAAAACGTACGGGGTTGACAAAGGGTTGATCAAATCGGTAATAATGGCAGAATCCGCCGGAAACGCGAACGCATATTCTCCGGCAAAAGCAAAAGGATTGATGCAATTAATTGATTCAACCGCCACGAGTATGGGCGTGCAAAATGTATGGGATCCGCGCCAAAACATTATGGGGGGAACTAAATATTTAGCCGATTTACTTCGACAATATGATGGTGATGTGAAGCTTGCTTTAGCCGGTTACAATGCGGGTCCGGCAAATGTTGAAAAATATAAAGGCGTTCCCCCGTTTGATGAAACAAAATCCTACATTTCCCGTGTACTTGGGTATCTAAATCATCTGAAGGAATTATAACATGAATACCAAAAATTTAGTAAATATGCTGACGCAGCAGGAAAAAAATCTTCAACTTTTTGTTGATGTTTTAAGTAAGCAGCAGCGCGCGCTCATCCAGCACGACCTGCCGTCAATCGATGAGGCAGTGCAGGGTGAAGTAAGATTATTACAGGAACTTCAGGCAATTGATAATGAAATTCATAAAACAATAAAAGTTCTTGCCGTTGAATTTGGAGTAAATACCAAGCCGTTGAAGTTATTGGATGTAACTAAAGCAGTCAAAAGTAAGAGTTCGGCTGACTATATCACCTTATTACAGCTTCAAAAATCAGTCAGAACAATTTTAGCAAAAATTCAAAAGATGAATTCACAAAACAGTCTGTTAATTGAAAACGCACGTAGTTTTATTAAGCAGACGTTCGCATCCCTCGCGGGTGTTCATAACGATCCTATTTTAGATAGAAAAGTATAATGGGAGTCAGCAGAGTATTTGATATCGCCCAACGAAGTTTATCCACGTACCAACATGCGTTGGATATAACTTCTCATAACGTCGCCAACGCCGCAAATTCCAACTACACGAGGCAAACGGCAGTGCTCTCAACGGAGAAAGGCGAAGCAAGCGGTGGTCTTGTTTTTGGCATGGGAGTGAAACTTGATTTGATTCAACGTCAACGCGATAGTCTGATCGACACTCAAATCCGTGCGAACAACCAAAAATATTCAGACAATAGTAAACGCTCCAATATATTAGGTCAGGTGGAACAGCTCTTTGGAGAACCTTCGGATCTCGGGTTGTCAAATACGCTCAACAATTTTTTTAATTCATGGAGTGAAGCATCTGTAACGCCTAACTCGCTTGCTTTGCGGTATAACCTTATCCGCTCTGCCGAAAATCTCTCTAACAAAGTACAGGATATTTATACCGGTTTAACACAGGTGAAATCGAGTCTGATGACCGACGCGCAAAATACGGTTTCATCCATCAACAGTTATCTAAAAGAAATTCAAAGTTTGAACAGCCAGATTTTTGAGATCACCATAAAAGGGGAGCAGCCGAATGATCTCATCGACCAGAGAGATACGGTTCTTGATTCGTTAAGCAAGCTTGTAAATGTTAATGTAACCACAGATGCCGACGGCAGTGCCATCGTTTCAATTGGTGGAGTTTTTGCTGCAGATAAAACGGTCGCAAAAGAATTTAAACTTTCTGAAAGCGGGGGAGCGTTAACCATAAATTCTGGTACGGATGGTATCGCGCTTAATCTTTCCGGCGGTGAACTTTATGCAATCACCGATCTTTATTCAAAAGGAGTTCCTTCCTACACGGATAAAATCGATACCATGATGAATTCCTTGAAGGACGCTGTGAATAAAGCACACTCTTCGGGCTACTCAATAACCGATCCTCCGGAAACCGGAATAAACTTTTTTGACGGCTACTCCGAAGGAGTTTTAAAAATAAATTCTGATCTGCAGCTCGATCCTTCTAAGATCGCGTTATCGAAAGACGGAACAAACGGCAACGGTGATATCGCAACCGCCATTTCCGATATAAGAAACGCCAAACGTGTTAACGGAGCAACCATTTCCGATTCTTACGGCGCCTTGATAAGTGAAATAGGAAGTCAAAAGCAATCTTCCGAACAAATGGCGCAATCGAACGATCTGATTCTTCAGCAGCTTGATCAACAAAAATCCTCCATCTCCGGTGTTTCAATCGATGAAGAGATGACAAACGTGATAAAGTTTCAACGCGCGTACGAAGCTTCGGCGAAAATGATAAAAATTGCCGATGACATGCTTCAGACAATTTTAAATATGGTGCAGTAAGATGAGAGTAACCGAAAATATGTTAACGAATAATTTTATTACAACGTTAACGCAGACAAAATCCCGAATTGATAAGTTGAGCACTCAAATTGCTTCTCAATCCAAGATTCAAAAACCATCCGATTCTCCAAGCGGAACAATTCGGCTTAATAGATTGTATGGGCAGCTGAGTCAATCAGATTCATTTAATAATAATATTCAAAACGGACTTGCGTTTGTGAACAGCACCATCCTTTCTATGGAGACAATTCAAAACGAAACGTCACAAACACTTACCAAACTTACCGAGCTGGTAAACGCAACAAATGGCGGAGACTTTACAACCTATGCTGATGCGGTTGACCTCTCGTTAAATGCTATCCTTGATGCCGCAAATACTCAATCCGACGGCAAATATATTTTTGGTGGAACCGATTTTTCAACTTCTCCTTTCGGACTTACTGCCGACGGCAGCTCGGTTGAAGTTAAAGCGAGCGATATTTCCGGTACACAGGAAATAAAAATTTCTCCCAACATCTCTCAAAAATTAAATATGAGCGGAACAGAAGTATTCGGAACAATCGTTAAAGGAATCGGCAGCTTGAATAAAGACGGAGCGATTGGAGATGTCTCTTCCGCTGCTACTAAAGTGTATGATGCAGCGGGGAATCAGTACACTTTGAATATGAATTACACCAAATCCGCTGAAAACACTTATTCGTTAAGCTATGATATTGTTGACGGATCGGGAACATCGGTGTATTCCTCCCCACCCGCGGCAAAAGAGTTAGTTTACGACGCTGATACCGGCAAGTTATCTACAATAGACGGAAGTTCAGCTCAGCAATTTTCAATTAAAGTTCCCGATAAAAAAATTGATTTCATGTTGAATATAAACGGTTTAAACGAAAAGAGCGGTGCTTCTTCTCTTGCGATGTCTGCGAATCAACAAATGGATATTTTCAATACCCTTATTTTGATTAGGGATAACCTCCGCAAAGGTATTCCCCCTACTGAAGCCCAGCGCGCGACTGTTTCCGATTTCAACAAACACATGTTGGCAAAGCTGGCTGAATCGGGAAGTGTATCGAATCAGTTTACCGATGTCTCCGATCAATTAACGCAGCAGAAAACCATTTTACAAGAGTTGGTTTCAAAAGAACAGGATGTCGATATCGCGAAAGCGATTATGGAAATGCAGACTGAAGACAATGCGCTGCAAATGTCATATAAACTTTCGGCAATGATAATGCCGCAATCATTATTGAATTACTTATGAAATTTCATTCGATTTCGATAGTAGGACTTGGAATCGGCATTGTGTCGATTTTCAGTGCGTTCATCCTTGAAGGAGGGTCGTACCATGCGTTGTTTCTTACTTCGCCGTTATTAATTGTTTTCGGAGGTACGTTCGCCGCAATTATCATCGGATTTGGAGTAAACCGTTTCCTGAAAATTTTTCCGCTTATTAAACTCGCATACTTCCCATCATCATACAACCTTGATTTACTTATCAATAATTTCGTAGAAATTTCGATAATAAGTAGGAAGGATGGATTTCTTGCAGTTGAAAAAGTTTTAGATAAACTGCTCTATTCATTCCCGCAACGGATGGTGCGGCATGTATTGGATGGAATTGATGCTGAAGCGCTGAATAATTTAGCAAATCTCGAAATGAAATCTCTGCAAACCCGGCACAATTTGAATATCATGCTCTTTACCAAAATGGGTGGATATGCACCCACCATGGGAATTCTTGGAACGGTAATGGGTTTGATCATGACACTTGCTAATGTAGGTGATGATCCGAACGGATTAATTAGAAATATTGCCACAGCTTTTATTGCGACGCTGTGGGGAGTATTTAGTGCAAATATTTTTTGGTTTCCAATTAGCGATAAGTTGAAATTATGTCATTTAGAAGAGAAACAGATGATGGAGGTCTCCTTGGAAGGGATCTTGGCCCTACAGGCTGGAGAAATCCCATCGATAGTCCGGGCAAGGCTTTCGAGTCTTATTCCGCAAAGCCACCAAGAAAACGAAGCGTAGAAGCGGAGCCGGAGGAACTGCTCAACACGGAAGAATCCGATAAGGACAGATACCTCATCACCTACGCAGACTTAATAACGCTGTTGCTGGGGTTGTTCATTCTACTGTATGCAATTTCAAAAGTTGATACCGGAAAATATGCAAAAGTAGTTACCGCACTTGGAAATACTTTTGGGCATAGCTCCCCATTGGTTGGAAAAGCCTCAGCCTTCAAAAGTGCAGGCACGGGAAAGGTAATTGGTTTGAAAGAAAACCTAAACAGTTTGATTAAGCAATACAACTATACCGGGTTCATCACAACGGAAGAAAACGAACGTGGTGTAACCATTCATATTTTAGATGACATCTTGTTTCAATCCGGTAAAGCAGAACTGAGCGCTGCTTCAAAATTGGTCTTACAAAGATTGGCTGTTATTTTAAGAGGGTTACCGAATGACCTTCGGGTGGAAGGACACACAGACAATGTCCCGATTAATTCGTCATTGTTTCCTTCCAACTGGCATCTTTCTGTAGCGCGCTCATTAAATACGGCGTATTATTTAATTAACAATGAGAATATTTCTCCCGAAAAAGTTTCCATTGTCGGAAATTCGGAATATCAACCGATTGTTTCCAACACAACCGAAACGGGGAGAGCTTCCAACAGAAGAGTAGATATTGTAATCATAAACAAGTAGAAAACTATGAAAATTATAACCCATCAATTCGGCGAACTGGAATTTCAGGAGGACTTAATCCTCGATTTTCCATCCGGTCTCTTCGGTTTTGAGCAGTTGAAAAAATTCGTTTTGATTAAAATCAGCGAAGAACTATTTTATTGGTTGAATTCTATTGAACAGCCGGAAATAGCTTTTCCGTTGTTTGGTATCGGCGTAATAGACGACACCTATCCGGTTGAAGTGGAAAACGAAGCATTCGGGATTGTGACCTTGAATCCCGATCCGTTGCAGATCACTGTCAATTTAAAAGCACCGGTCTATATCAATCAAAACAGAAAATTAGGATACCAAAAAATCATCGACAAAGAGAATTATCCGGTTCACTATAATTTGTTTGTCGCCTAACCACAGAAGGTTTTATGTTAATCTTAACAAGAAAATTAGATGAAGAAATAATAATCGATTCCGATATCCGGATTAAAATCGTTTCGATCTCGGAGAATACGGTGAAACTAGGAATATCAGCTCCCCCGGCGGTTGAAATATTGCGCGGCGAGATTTATGATAAAGTAGTTGAATCAACGAAGGAGGCTTTCGCTCAAAGTAAAAATACAGCACCAGCGTTGCCGAAATTAAAAATCAATAAATTAAATAATAAAAACCATGATTAACCGAGACGAACATAAACCCACGCTCCTTATTGTGGATGACTCCGACGTCATAAAAAATTCTCTCAAAAGTTTTTTTGAACATTATAATTTTCAAGTTGTTACTTGCTCCGACGGGTTGGACGGTGTGCAGAAAGCAGCCGAATACAAGCCCAAATTAATTTTCCTTGATTTAATGATGCCCAAGTTTGACGGAATGAAAACATTGCGTGTTATCAAAATGATGGATGAGTTAAAAGATGTTCCCATCATTGTAATAAGTGCAAACACGGATCGAAGGAACGTGCTGGCCGCGCTTGAGATTGGAGCCGACAGAATAATTTCAAAACCGCTCAGAAAAGAAGTAATCATCAAAACAATAAACGAACTTTGCGGAAATGATTTTTTGTTGAACGCATCAAACTCGGTTGAATTTAGCGCGGAAGAAAGCGATGATATTAAAAGGCATTTAATCCGTACGTTCCTCAGCGGATTTGAGGTAAAGCGTTCCGCGATGATTGGAGCCTTAGAACGGAAAGACCGGGATACCCTGCGTGCGGTGGTACACGAAATTAAAGGGAATGGCGGAACAATCGGTTATCCGCAACTTTCCTTTATTAGCGATAATGTTGAAAGAACATTGAATGCCGTGAATTTCGACTGGACCTACGTTCAGGAAAAGTGCGAGCAAATTTTTTCAATTGTAAATGAAATTGACAGCGCCAACAAGGCGGGAGTAAAATAATGTTCGTAATAATAGGAATAGTTGTTGTAGCGCTTTCCGTTTTGGTCGGATTTATGATTGCGGGCGGAAACCCCCTTTTGTTAATCCAGATTCCCGAATTCATTGTAATTCTCGGTGCTGCAATTGGCAGTATTTTAATTGCTTCTCCTCTTTCACTTATAAAAAAGATTATTGCCGAAATACCGGCTATGTTTAAGGGACATGGATTTGGGAAACAGGATAATCTTGAACTCTTAAAATCATTTAACGACCTCTTCCTTTTAGCTCAGCGTGACGGATTACTTGCAATCGAAAAACATGTTGAAAATCCGAAAGAGAGCGACATCCTTTCAAAGTGCAAAAAATTTGTTGAAAACGACATTGCAAGAAACTTTTTTGCCGATACGATGAAAGTAATGCTCTCAGGCGGTGTTCCTCCGCATGAACTTGAAAATTTAATCGACACGGAAATTGAAACATATGAAATTGAATCGAAGCCGGTTCCGGGCGCGGTTTCAAAGGTTGGCGACTCGCTTCCCGGCTTAGGAATTGTAGCCGCGGTACTCGGCATCATCATCACCATGAGCTCGATTGATAAAGGGGCGCAAGTTGTAGGTGAACACGTAGCCGCCGCACTCGTTGGAACATTCATTGGCGTTCTTGTCGCATACGGCTTCGTAAATCCGATTGCATCCAATATTGAGCATAGCATTGAAGGCCGTGTGAGACTTTTGCAGACAATTAAGTCAAGCATCATCGCTTTTGCAAGAGGCAACCCACCTATCATTGCGGTAGAAATTGCAAGACGAACAATTTTTTCTGATTCGCGTCCATCTTTTGCTGAACTTGAAGCTTTTGTGAGAGGAAAATCGTAGAGTTTCCCATGAGCGAAACCCCCATTGTTGTAAAGAAAATAAAAAAACACGAAGGTCATCACGGCGGAGCGTGGAAAGTGGCGTATGCCGATTTCGTAACCGCAATGATGGCGCTCTTTATTGTCTTGTGGGTTCTTGGGCAGGATGAAAGCACAAAACAGGCGGTGGCTCATTATTTCAAAGACCCGCTCGGTATTTCAGATAAAGGAAAAGGTTTGATGCCCGGTGCGCTTTTAAATAAAAATTCTGCGGTACCAAATCATCCTGAATCCACTCAACAACTTGAAGTAGACAAATTAAAATCCATGGGAGACAGAATTTTAGCCGAGCTTTCTTCCGATTCAACGTTCGGGATGATGCTGGACAAAATAAAAGTTGAAATAACAAAAGAAGGGCTACGTATCGAAATGCTTGAAGGCAATGGCGATGTCTTCTTTCAAGTTGGAACAGCAGTGCTGAATAAAAACGCGCGTGAAATGATCATCAAGATTGGAAACGAACTCTCAAAACTTTCTAATAAAATTACGATTGAAGGACACACCGATGCGCGTCCTTTCAGCAAAAACAAAACCGGGTACACCAATTTTGAATTAAGTGCCGACAGAGCAAACGCCGCCCGCTCAGCCCTAATGGAAAGCACTCTAAGTCCCTTGCAAATAGAGGATATAAGAGGGTACGCAGACAGAATGCTGCGCGATCCCGAGAATCCGTACAGCCTGGTTAATAGACGCATTAGTATTGTTGTGAAATATTCGGAGAAAAAGTGAGTAAAACCGTTTTAATTATTGAAGATGATCCCTTCTCTCAAGATTTTTATACATTTATTTTTAGGAAAGCCGGAATAACCGCCGTAATAATGGAAGACGGTGATAAAATTTTTGAGGAACTCGAAAAAGGAAATATCGGCGTTGTCATAATGGATATCAACCTAAAGAATACTTTCCTTAAAGGTGAACGCATTAACGGAGTTAAATTTTCTCGTACTATTAAAGAAAACGAAAACTATTCGAAACTGCCGATTTTGCTTGTTACCGCGTATTCAATCAGCTCAAGCGGCGATTCGTTTTTCAGCGAAAGTCTTGCCGACGATTTTATCGTTAAACCGATTGTTGATTATAATCAATTGGTAAAAAAAGTGAAAAGTTTGCTGGAAGCATAATGGAAAAAGATAAAATCCTTTTAGTAGAAGACGAAAAAGATACCCGCTTTATTTTGGAGCGGCTTCTTACTAAAAATAATTATGAAGTACTTTCCGCAACCGACGGAGAAGATGCACTTCGCCTCCTTCAAAATTATAAACCGAAAGTTATTCTTGCCGATTGGACCATGCCGGTAATGGATGGTATTGAGCTTTGTAAAATTGTTAAAAACGAAGAGCAGTATAAAACAATTTATTTTATCGTGCTCACCGCAAGAGCTTCGTTAAAGGATAGAATCACCGGCTTGGATATCGGGGCAGACGACTTTCTTGTAAAACCGATTGAAAACCAGGAACTGCTCGCGCGTATCCGCTCCGGAGTGAGAATTTTTAATCTTCAAAACGAACTGAAAGACCTTGAACACAATAAAGCTATTATTGAAATGGCTTGTACCATCGGACATAAGATTAACAATCCGTTAAGCAGTTTACTTATGTCTGTGAAAAATATCGAGGGGGATTTGCATGAACTTTCGCGTGAAAAATTCTCAGAAGATCTTCAAATCATTGAGCAATCGATTGAACGCATTAAATTATTGGCGGAAAGTTTAACCAATATCCAAAATCCCAAGGTTATTGATTACACTTCCGGCAGCAAGATGATCGATATAAAATAATTTTTCCTCCTCTTTACTTTCCATAGATTTTTCCGATAATAGGGTGAAGGAATCCGTATGTTGGAAAAAATCACAAATATTAATCTTCGGTCAGAGTTTTTTAAGGACCAGAAAGCTGTTTCAGCTTATAAGAATTCTTATAGAGCGCATGCGCTTCGGAACGACGTCCACGATTCGGTGAATCTTTCTCCCGCGTACCGATTCTTAGCGCAAATTAATTGGCGGTTAAAAGAGATGAACACTCCGGCTCCTGAAAAAATATATGTCTCGTTTCTTTTTGGCGGCTACGAGTTCCAGACGACAGTTGATTTATCAAATATTACGAAGTTATCCTCTCTTGATTATACCGTTATGCAGGAAGAAAATCTTTCGCAGCCGGGATTTGTTACCTCTGCCGCTTTTACGGTGCTGCTGAACAAAGGAATGCACGAACCTTCGGAAGCAATCATTGATCTTCCCGGGTTTAAAGTTTTATTTAGACGCCTTTCAAATCTCAATTTTTTAGAAGAGTTGAATGTAAACAACAATATGTTGTACGAATTGTTCGACGGTATTGCGACGATGATCGCAAAAGAGTTCGATTATCTCAACAGTTGTCTTTTTACGTTTCTTGAAAAGATGACGAACATGAAAATACTAAAACAAAATTTGGGTGATCCCGCTGCGGAGCATCCGGAAATCCCGAACAAAATTAAATTGCTTCGCGTTGACGCGCGAAAAAAATAAAAGTGTATGGAAAATAAAAACAGTGTAGCATCTTCGCCGCTTGATATGTACCAAGAACTACCCGATGCGAAACCTTTGGTGGTGGTAAGCAAAGATGTAAAAATTCTTTATGCCAATCAGTCCTTCCGAAAATCTTTTCAGATTAACGGTGGGAAGCGGTTGGATGATATAAAATCGGAACCCAACCTTGAGAACCTGTTAGCCGTTTTTTCACAGAGCAATTTTAACGGCTTCCACTTCGATTTGTTCCTGTTCCCCGACGAAAAATTACAAATTAACCACTACTTTGTTGAAGTAGACCGCGTGTTTATTGAAAGAACCGAGTATTTTTTCCTCTCCTTTCAAACATCGAGTGAAACGCAGAAACTTGAATCGAGAATTAATGATTTGCACGACGCGCTTGAGTACGGACGTATTCCCGTTATCATCACGGATGAAAATGGAAATATCAATTACGCAACGAGAATGTTTGAAAGAATTCTAAAGAATACCATCGATGAAATATTTTACCAGCCGATCGCTCTGGTGCTTTCAAGTAATATTATTAATGCCGAGTACGACGAGATAAATGAAGCTATTCATAAACGGGTAACATGGACGAAAGAAATCTCCTTCTTTGATGAAAGCCGGGGCTACATTTTTTTTGAGTTGAATCTGAATCCGGTTTACCGGGATGGAGACAATCTTCTCAACTTTATCTTGACCGCACATGATATCACAAATCATATTCTTAAAAACGAAATAACAAAACGTTCCGCCGAAAGTCTTCTTGCTATCATCAATAATATTTCCGACTTACTGCTCATAGTAAAAAAAGAGAGAGAAAAATGGACGTTTAACAACGCAAACGAAAATTTTTGCCAAACGTTTTCGCTTAAGAAGAATGAGAGTCTCAACAAACCAATCGAGCGAATTTTTGCCGAGCAATTTGCAAAAGAAATAACTTCCGCCGTTGGTCGGCTCAAAGGCGGCAATCTGAAATTCGCTGAGTTTTTTTACGACCATTCCAACCAAAGGAAATATAGCGCAAAAGTTACGGGCGTGTTGTCGGATAAAGAAGAAATCTACATTATTAGTTTAAAAGATATCACCGACCAACTTTTGTATGAGATGATCTTAAAAAGGGCATACGAAAAGGAGATTCATTTAAATAAACTGAAGACCGCATTCCTTGAAAACATGTCGCATGAAATACGCACACCGTACAATGCCATCCTTGGTTACTCTGAAATTATTGATGACTGTCTGCAGATGGGAGAATTTGATACCATCAAAGAGATCTCGGTTTTTGTAAAAGAAGTGTTAGACCGTGTACTGAATTTGTTTTCCAATATCGTCGAAGTTTCGCAAATTGAATCAGGTGATGTTCAGGTGGATAAAGTTATCGTAGACTGCGAAGAAATTCTCCGGAGTGTTTATAATAAAAAAGCTTCTGCCGCTAAAGCAAAAGGGCTTGAGTTCAAACTTGAGGTTGAACAAAAAGAAGTTTTGCTTTCAACCGATTGGATCAAATTTGAAAAAATAATTTTCTCCATTGTTGATAACGCTATTAAATACACTGATTCCGGAAGCGTCATTATTGGGGCAAGTTCTCACGATGGAAAAATTATTCTCACAGTCTCCGATACCGGGAAGGGGATGGACTTAAGTCTTTTAAGCAGACTCGTAGAGCCGTTCACTCAGGAAGAAGAAGGATTCGCCAGAAATTTTGAGGGAGCTGGATTAGGCTTAACCATTGCTTACGGTCTTACGAAATTACTGGGGGGGGAAATGGAATTTGATAGTTCTAAAGAAACGGGAACAAAAGTACTTGTTATTTTCCCTCAATATAATTGATTGTTGAGTCAATCGCTTCACAAGGATCATCTACTTTTCCGCGTCGTACAAAAGTTTCTTTCAACATTAATGCGGCAACTGAAGTAAAAAGATGTGCGAACACAAACAGATTTCGCATACCTTGTTTTTTAGAAATGAGGAGCATCCGTTCTTTTTGATAAACGCGTTTGTGCTTTACTTTAATGTAAAGTTTTTCTTCACTTGTATGTATGCTAACTAATATCACATTACATTGTTTCTTTTTGTTAATGAATACAAGATGTGTGCCGCTGCAATTGCCGTCTAAAACCGAATTTTTAACCATGAAAATGGTGAATATTGAACATGTGGTGGATTAAATACCTACAAAGCATTCGCAAGGAAGGCTTTTAGCGCAAACAGTGGAAAAATTTATGGCACAAATTTCTCTATGAACCTTACAAGTAAAAGCAGTACCTATTAGAAAGAGAATGAGTAATGGATGAAAAAAACAAGTACTTTTTCATGGGCGCGTTTAAGAACGCCGAATCTCTGACCTCCTCCTCCCGGCAGCCAACATTTACGGTTCAATCCGGAAGCAGCTCCATAAATATAGACGGCAGTTCAATTTCCAGTGGACTCGATATTCCCATGCAAAATGCTGTTTCTATCTCCGAAATTAAATCCGTTTTTGATCCCGATCCAAACCTAACCGGATTTAATGGCATCAACGGTTTTACCAATAAAGTAAGCCGTTCATCAAGAAATATTGAGTGGTTTACAAATGGAGCGGGAACTCTTACTCAAAAAAGATTTTGCAACGACACCCCGATTGACCTTCAATCGGCATTAATTCATACAACGAACGCGTCATCCGAATTACGAGCGGTGAATGGTTTGCGAGATCGTATTACTGAAAATGAATCAGTAATAGTTGAAAGTAATCGAGAGTTGCAATCAGCGTTAATGAATGTGGTGCGGAACAATCAAGAACTAATTGAAGCGAATCAGAATAAAAACAGATTGCTCTCAATCTTAGCACATGATTTAAAAAATCCGTTCGGAGCGCTTTTAACCATGTCCGAGTTTTTGGCGAATGACTTGCAAGAAATGGAACGGAGTGAAATTGCGGAATTTTCAGAGGCGATTCATTTTAGCGCAAAAACTCTTTACTCTTTTTTTAATGATCTTGTCGGTTGGGCTAAAATCCAGAACGGCAATTTTACAGTTCACGCAACTCAAATTTCCGTGCATGCTCTCATTCAAAAAATGCTTTCGCTTCTTTCAATAATTTCCGACCCTAAAGTAGTTCAGTTGAAGAATACGACGGACGCAAGTTTATCAATCACTACCGACGAAAATTTACTCTCCTCGATTCTCAATAATCTTATTACCAATGCGATCAAATTTTCCAGCAAAGGAAATTGCGTCAGCGTTCATGCGTGTGAACGCGAAACGGATTTTCTTTTTTCTATTAAGGATGAAGGGCTGGGGATGTCGCCTGAAAAGGCTCAATCACTTTTTACCATGAACAAAGTCACTTCTGCATGCGGGACAGAAAATGAATGCGGTACCGGTTTAGGACTGTTTCTCACAAAAGAACTTTTAACAAAACTGAAAGGCGATCTTTGGGTTGAAAGTGTGGAGAAAGAGGGAACTACTTTCTATTTTACAATTCCGAAGTAATCAACTCCACGCTCTGAATATTTTGACTTTCTTTTCGATGTTACTCATCTTTATGTAACTCTCAAGCCGCGTTTTTAGAACCAGCGAGATTTCCGAATTTTTTGATATAAGCACATGTCCAACCTTATCTCGTATCGCCTCTGCTATCACCATACCGGCTTGAATGTCTTCAATATCAATAGTCACGATGCGCAGCCCGGAATAAATTCCTGCAACCTCCGCGTCAAGAGCAATTACGATATTCGGGTCGTATTCACCCTCTTTTGCTTTCATTTTTTCGATTGCGTTTTTTTCATCTATTCCTTGGCGTAAATAAAAGTCGTAATCGTCAAGAACTTTTAGGATTCGCGCTTCAATGGGTATCTCTTCCTGTGATCCCTTGCCCGATTTATTTTGAGGATCGAATGGAAGCAGCTGATAAGAAATAATATTCGAAATATTCTCAAGTCTGGGGATGTTTGCCAGCAAAGCTTTTCCGATTTGAGGATGAGAAAGATAGAGATTTTCTTCCTCTGCAGTTAATGGTTCTCCATTCATCCGTTTATCTAAAATATCCGACGGAATAGCAACACAACCGATTTTGGATAACAAGATCATAGTCTCAAGCTCCCAAGTGTTGTTCAATCCAAATCGAAATGCGATGTTTTTGGATAATGTCATAAGTCTGTTTGCCTGGCTAAACGCCTTCGGATTAAAAACGGAAAGAATATCAATCAACAGTTTGATGCTTCCTTTTAAAGTTTTTTGCAACAGTTCCTTTTCGGCAGTTATGAGTGCATACTGATTTAGTGCGTCGTTCAGCGTGTTGACGAGCAGGTCATTTGGACAGGGTTTGGTAAGCAGCCGGAAAATATTGCCTTTGTTAACCGCTGTGATTGCGGTGTTTGTATCGGCATAACCGGTTAGCATAAGCCGCACGGTATTGGGAGAATATTTTTTCACTTCTGCAAGGAAGGTGTTGCCGTCAAGTCCGGGCATTTTGAAATCGGAAAGTACTACAGCGAACGATTCTTGCTTGGTGAAAAGTTTTACCGCTTCCATCGGATCGCTGCTGGTGGTAATATTAAACTTGGACCGTAGGGTACGTTTGTAACTCGACAAAATATTTTCATCGTCGTCAACTATCAAAATTCTATTATTCAATTTTCAATGCTCCGCTTTCTAAATTGGCACAAATATTTTTTATAAACTTATGATCCGGGTACAATGCTTTCAGTTTCTCGGATGTTTCTACTTCCTTATTGAGGAGGAGATTAGCGAGGTGTACGGCAACAAGAGGTGTAAGTTCTTTATCATTAGCGGTGAGAGGAGGATGGTGAAACGCCGCAATCTCGAGAATAGAAACCGGAAGTCCCCACAGTCCAAGCAGATAAGCTCCCACTTCTGCATGTGTGGTTTGAAATAACTTATTTTCCGCTTCTACAAAATTAATCTTTTCTTGCTGCATACAAGTATTTACTTTTTCTGTGTAATCGGGAGTTTGCAATAAAATTAATTTGCCGATGTCGTGTACAAGTCCACCCAAAAATGCCGCATCAAGAGTGGCTTTATCATAAATTTCGCTGCGAATTATTTTCCGCGCAACTTCACCAACCAGATAACTGTGTTGAAATACCCGCTCGGCGAAAAACTTATTGTAATCGTTAAAACTAAGCGAAGAAAATATTTTAACATAAAGGGCAAGGGATTTAATTGTTTCGAAACCTAAAAAATTAACGGCGTATACCGGGTCGGTAATTTTTTGGGAAACACCGAAGAAAGCGGAGTTCACCAACTGAAGAATTTTGGTTGTCATCGCTACGTCTTTTGAAATTATTTCTCCAACTCCTTTTACTGATGCGGAAGGAGAATTTATTTCTCGCTGCAACTTTACATAAATATCGGGTAAGGTTGGGATGGTAGAAATCCCGGCAATCAGGTGAATGATAGTATCATTGTTTACAAAGCTGCGTAACCGGTTAATTCGTTCTATTGAGTCTTTTAAGATTGCGGCGTCGCATGGTTTTGAAAGAAATTGATGTGCCACGTTGGGAAGATTGAGCATGGAATCTTTTTCCGTGTATCCGGAAAGTATAATCCGCACTACACTCGGATAAAGTTCTTTTACTTTTGAGAGAAGCTGCAACCCATCTATTTTAGGCATGCACATATCCGAGACCACAACATCGAATTTGGTTTGCTCCAGCATTTGCAACGCTTCATCACCGCTTGAGGCAAAAGACATTTCCCATTCATTTCTGAAAGGATAAAGCATCCTTTTTAAACCTTGTAAAATATTTATCTCGTCATCAACAAAAAGTATATTCATATGCGGTTAGACTATTGGTAATTGAATGATAAATGTGGCACCGCTATCCCATGTTGATTCAGCGGTAATATTCCCTTTGTGTTTATTGACGATGATGTCGTGCGCAATTGAAAGTCCTTGTCCGGTTCCTTTTCCGACTTCTTTTGTAGTAAAGAAGGGATCGAAAATTTTTCCTAAATTTTCTTGTTTAATTCCGGTTCCGGTATCGGTAATGCGGATTTCAATATTCACATCGTCGTGTTTCGTTTCAATAATTATTTTCCCCTTATTCTCTGTATTCTTCCCGGTCTTTTCCTGAATAGCATGTGCCGCGTTGATAATCAGATTAAGAATTACTTGATTGATCTCATCCGGAATGCAAGAAATTTGGGGAAGAGTGGGGTCCAGTTTCATTTCAAGGTCCGAAACATATTTCCATTCATTTTTAGAAATTGCGGCAGTAACTTGAATACCGTGATTCAAATCCGCATAAGTTTTTTCGCGCTGTTCCGGATGAGCAAAATCTTTCATAGCGGAAATAATTTTGCTTACCCGTTCGATACCAACTTGTGTTTGTTCAATCGCCGAAGGAATTTCTTTGGTTAGATATGGAATGTCGTGATCTTCTTGAATTTTTCTAATCGACTTAATGATTTTAACAAAATCGTCAAACTTGGCTGTATCTTTTACCGATTCGCTGATGGAAGTTAGCAATGTATTGAAAGAATCAAACGCATCTTTTAAGAAATTGGTATTGTCGCTGATGTACTGCATGGGGGTATTGATTTCGTGAGCAATTCCCGCGGCTAATCTTCCGATCGATTCCATTTTTTGCGAAAGTGAAAGTTGTTTTTCTATTTTTAATTTTTCGGTCATGTCACGGATAATGTAAACGAAACCTCGAATTTTTCCTTTCTTATCTCGCAGAACGTTTGAGTTAATCGAGATGGTAAGTTTCTTTCCGTTATGCGAAATGAGAATAAGATAGTCATTGATCTGATTTTCATGCGGACTTATTTTATTCGGTTGAGCATCATGCGGTGCTTCTTTATGAAATTCGAGGACAGAAAAGATTGATTTCCCGAGCAGCCATTCCTGTTCAACTCCAATAATTTCTTCCGCCGCATTGTTCACTAGATTAATTCTGTCTTCAAGGTCGGTAGTAATTACCCCATCGGTAATACTTCTCAGCGTTACACTCAGTTCTTCTTTTTCCGATTGAAGCGCGTCCTCCGATCGCTTTCTTTCAACAGCATTAATAATGATATCTGCAATCGTCGCAAGTTGATCAAGATCGTCTTTATTCCACTGGCATTCTTTTTCGAGTTGTTCGAACCCCATAAACCCGCGCAATTGCAGTCCGTACACCATTGGGACGAGGATAACAGATTTTGTTTTGGAAAAAAGATTTTGTTCTTCGCCGGAAATGGTTTCTGAAACTTCGTTGAACAATGATATTTGAACGACTTCGAAATTAGTGAGTTGTTTGGTTATCCATGGGAAAGATGAAACTGCTGAGTTTTTATAGTGCTCGGTTTTTGAGCCGGCCACGTTGTTTGTCCACTCAAAAGTTTTATCCACTGTTTTTCCATCCGAAGTAAATAAGAAAAGATAGCTTCGCTGCACCGAAAAAAATGAACCGACGCTCGCCAAGGTTTCGTTAATCCCATTATCAATTTCCTCGGAGGTGTAATGGATAAAATTGGAGGAGATTGTCGTGACCATTTTTTCAAGGTAAATTCTCCAATTCAGCGCTTCTTCCATCTTTAACTGTTCTTTGAACAGCATCGCGTTCTCAAGTACAATGGCAAGCTGCTCGCCGATGAGCGTAAATAATTCAACATCGGAATTCGTAAACGAAGCGATGGAATCGGTGTTGTCCAACCGAAGAACGCCCACTACTTTTTGCCGGCTCTTAATAGGTACTGCAACCGTAGACTTGATGTGCAGCTGTTCGACATATTCGGAAGAAATTAATTTTGATTTAGAACAATCGTTGATGATAATCGGCCGTTCTTCTCTAAAACAAATTTCATTGAACTTTGCAGTGAATGTGTCATGCGCAGATTTTTCTTCAAATTGATTTGCATCAACCAGTTCATCAAGTTCTTCATCATACAAAAACAAACTTGCCCGATGCACACCTCTATCTCCGAGGTATTGGGGAATCACTTCATACACGCGCGAAAAAACTTTATTCAAATCCATTGTGGATTGAAAGGTTTCATTCAGCACTTTGAGCAATTGCAAGCGGGTAATTTTATCTTTCAGTGCTTCTTCTGCGTTGATGCGTTCGGTGATATCTCTTGAGATTCCGACAATACCGGTGATTTTTCCGGCGAGGTCAAAGATGGGAACTTTCGTCGCCGAAATCCATTTTTCGCTTCCATCGGTCTTTACAATTTTTTCGACTTTATCAATAAGCGGAATCCCCGATTCAATCATCCGGCTTTCATCTTTGAGAATAACTTCGGCAATCTCTTTTGGTAGAAATTCAAGATCGGTTTTGCCTATGGCATCTTTTGTCGTGTTAAGATCAAGTAATTTTGCCTGCGCTTGATTTATGCGGATGTAGCGGCTCTTGTCATCTTTAAAGAAAATGATATCCGGAATATTCGTTAACAAACTGTGCAGAAGATTTTTTTCATACGCCAGTTGTTTCTCGGTCTCTTTTAAAGAAGTGATATCGTTAATAATTCCGACAATACCGCCTGGTTTATCATCGAATTTAATAAACGTTGCTAGATTAAAAATGACTGTGTGGTTTTTCCCATCTTTATATTTTATTTGGGCTTCAAAGGTATTATGACCTGGTTGATTGCAAAGCGATTCGTGCAGCAGATAATATTTTTGCGCCGACTCAACGGAAGTGAATTCAATTATGGTGGAATCTTTGTCGGTTTTACTTGGTAAGCCGATATTTTTTTCAAATACCGTATTCACACCGAGAAAAAATCCTTTTGTATCTTGATAAAAAACCGGATTGGGAATAGCGTTAAGCAGTACTTGCAAAAAGGTGAGTTGATGCAGAAGCATGTCCTCCGATTCATCAATTCTTGTTCTCTGTTTGCAGTTTTTAATTACTTGCTGTACCACCGGCACAAGCCGCGACAAATCATCTTTAGAGATAAAGTCGGCCGCACCTTTTGAAAGCAACTCCAGCATAGTTTTTTTTGAGTGCGACTTTGAAATAAAAACAAACGGAATGTTCGGCTTTTTTGCTTTTGCAATTTGCAGCGCGCTTTTCGAATCAATTTTTCTTGCTGAATAGTTGGAAAGAATTAACTGGCAATGATTTTGCGATAACGCTTCTTCAAAACCGGGCAAATCATAAACCATGGTGGTTCTGCAGGTAAGTCCGTTCTCCTCTAAAAAAGAAATGACTTTGTCTGCTTCCGCTGCGGAATTTTCAAGTAAAAGTATATGTGGTTGTACGTTCATGTATTGGGAGCCGTTTCGTTTATTTCGCACAGTTTTCTTACTCTATCATCGAAAAAAAGGCTTTAGACTTGAGCAAAAAAGAGGAAAAATTGAAGGAAATAAAAAGAGGAATCCCGGAAGGAATTCCTCATCAAAGAAATGAATTTTTAGATTAGGAAATGCTTTTGGTGACTTCTATACCAAGCTGTTCCATTCGATAGCGAAGTTTTGACCGCGAAAGTCCGAGTACTTTAGCTGCCTTTACTTGATTCCCGTTTGTAATCTTGAGTGTTTTTTGAATAAGGTCTTTCAGAACGAGGTCGATTTTAATTCCTTTTGAAGGAATTTTCAAAATGAAAGAATCTTCATCCTTTTCTTTTTCCATATCATCGGCTAAGATAAAACCGAAATGAGAATCTTTTAATTCTTCCTCCTCCGTTAGCAGCGTTACCCGCTCCATCACGTTTCGTAATTCGCGGATATTTCCTTTCCACTGATACTTCTGAAACTTTGTAATAACTTCCGGTGCAATGCTATTTGTTTTCTTTCCGAATTTGGTTGAGAATTCCTTTAAGAAGGAATAAGCGAGCATGGCGATATCATCTTTTCTTTCCCTGAGTGGGGGGATGGTAATTTTTGCCACATTGAGGCGGTAGAACAAATCTTCTCTAAATGATCCGTTTTTTACTTCTTCTTCTAAATTCTTATTGGTAGCCGCAAGTACACGAACATCTACTGACGTTTCTTTTTCCGCGCCTAATCGGTAGAATTTTTTTTCCTGAAGAACTCGTAACAATTTAGCTTGCATATCAAGCGAAAGTTCACCAATCTCATCAAGGAGAAGAGTTCCTCCGTTTGCCAATTCAAATTTGCCGAGTTTGGTTTTCATAGATGCGCCGGTAAATGCCCCTTTTTCATGGCCGAAAAGTTCACTTTCCGCAAGCTCCTTCGGAATAGTGGCGCAGTTAATCTGAATAAATACGGCGTCTTTTCTTAAACTATTCTGATGAATGAACCGTGCGAAAACTTCTTTCCCTGTGCCGCTTTCGCCTTCAATCAAGACGGTTGTGTCGGGACTTTTCGCCAGCTTTTCTGCCGAGGTTAGCACGCGTTGAATTTTTGTATTTTTCCCAAAAAATTCACGGGAAAGTTCATTCTCTTTTAAAATATTGTGGAGTTTATCAACTTCTGCACGAAGCGAAACGTTTTCTAGGGCTTTATTGAGCACAAGTTTTAATTGATCAAGGTCAATTGGTTTAAGCATGAAATCAAACGCGCCGGATTTCATTGCGGAAACAGCGATGTTTACATCTGCGTACCCGGTGATCATGATAACCGGAATGTGGGGATATTTCGTGTGAAAAAACTTTTGGAGTTCGAGTCCATTGTGTGTAGTGAGATAGATGTCAAGAAGTATCACGTCCGGTTCAAATTCTACAACAGTTGCATGCGCTTCCTCTGCTTGAGTGCACATTCGAACTTCATATCCGAGTTTTGTAAGAACTTTATTTAACGATAATGCTACAAGGTTGTCGTCATCAACCACAAAAATTTTAAACTTCATTTTCGTATACCAGAGAGTTTGCGTTAAAAATTAAGAAGAATCGGGTTCCTTTTCCAAGTTCGCTTTCAAGCGTTAACTCAGCGTTCATTTCTTGGGCAAGCGATCTGCAAATGCTTAATCCCAATCCGGTTCCGGTTGTTTTCTTTGTAAAATAATCAGTGAAGACTGTTGCTTTATCTTCCTCACTTATACCAATTCCATCATCTGCAACTTCCCAAACAAGGGTTCTGTCTTCAGAGAGATACACTTTTATTAAAATCAAACCGTCAGCAGAACATGCATCAACCGCGTTTGTAAGAAGATTTAAGAAAATTTGTAGTAACTTATTCGCGTCACATTTGATGGTTGGAAGATTTGGGGCATAATGTCTTTGGAGCAGCACTTTTTTTCGCGAAGCATCAACTTCTATAATATTTACTGCGTAATCTGAAATTTGCGCAAGTGAGCAGATTCTCTCTTCACGGACGTTTGGACGAGAAAAGAAAAGGAGATTATCGACCAACGCCTGAATCCGCATAAGCGCTTGTGCCGAATTTTCAACCGTATCAAGCAAATCTTCTGAAAGTTCCTCTTTATGCATGGCTAAATAATCCAGACTTAATTTAACCACCGAAAGAGGGTTTCTAATTTCGTGAAGCAAAGTAGCTGTCATCTTTCCAAGGATGTGCAGTCTATTCTTAAAAATTACATCATTCAGCATGGCTATCGCTCTTGTAATGTGTCTGTAAGTTCGTGAAGATAAAGACCTAACGAAAAGTATAACATTATTTGGTTAATTTTAATCATTCGGGGACTAATTTACAAATAATAGGAGATTCTTTGATTCTGCGTTCATAAAAACTTTAGCGGTTAAGAATTTTTTTTTCCTTCCGATAATGAGGTAAAAAAAAGCCTTTCCATTGGTGATGGAGGCTTTCCAAACCTAGCAAAACGGAAAAATGGAAGAATATTTAACAGCAAATGAAGGAATAGAGATTCTCCCTGAAGATAATTTGGAGGTGTATTCCAAATTTTGGGGATACGCTAAAGAACATTTTCAGTTCGAAGCGCGCTCATCTATTGAATATCTTACACGAATAAAAGAAAGTGTAAAGTTCTTTCATCTCGATATTCCGGTCCATTTAAACGAAGTGTTTGTTAAGTTCGAAGAATCGCCGTTGTTCTGGATTTATGAATCGCCTTTGGTGCAGTACCTTGAAGAAATGCTGAAAATTCATTTCGGCAAAGCGAATGATTACGAAAATTATAAGGCGTTAAAGGAATTTTACACAAAGTGGATTGTTATAAAATCGGAAAATGAAAAACGATATTTCGCCAACTCCGCTCTCGGATTACTTGAAAAATCCTCTTCCAAGTACAACTTCTTTTTTCTCATCTTAAAGGGAATTCTCTTCACCTTTGAAAAATCACTCGGAAATTCTGCCAAAGCATTCGATATTTTTAGCAGATGTCTTGAGCTTGTGCAAACAACCAACGTAAACGAAAAATACCTGGAAGAACTTGTCTACACGATTCATCTCTTTACCGGTTTCGCGCATTTAAAGCAAAAAAATCTGGAACTAGCCAAAGTTGAATTTACTGAAGCAATGAAAGTTCGTTCGTTCGGAGTAACCGCCAAGTTTTATTTGGCTTTAGTTGAAGTTCTTGTTGGGAATCATGATTCTGCAGCGACATTGTTGAATGAGCTGTATCAATACGACCTTGAACGGCTGGCGTACGCCATAGACAAACACAGCGTTGGCATGTTTAAATATTTTCTCAATAATTCTATTGTTTACAATATTTTTTATCACAAAGAGTTCGCCGCCATTATTGACCGCATTGAAATGAACTTTACCGTTTCATCGCCACCCAGTAGTTCAACATGCTCTCAACTTAGGCAGAAAGTTTCAAAGTTTAAGGAATTACCTTTAGAGGGATACTCAAATGATGAAACGACTAAAACAACGGCTTTTCTTGAAAAAATTCTTGAGCAGTTGTACGAATGTAATAATCTTCTTTTCATTAGTTCGCTTTCTGTTTTGGAAAGAAAATTAGACGAGGTTGGGCAAAATATTTATGACGCAATGAAACGCACTATTTATGATGAAGGAACCGGGCGCTTAAGGGTCTTTGATGACCAATTGGAAGAAAAACGGTATTCTGTCAATATTTTGTCAAATGATTTCGAAAGTGCTAAACTGAAGCAGAAAGAAAAACTTACTAAACTCATCGAAGAAATCGCCAAAAAGATTGATGAATATATTAAACGGATTGAAGAACGAATGAATACGCTTCCCATGGAAAGCAAATATGACCCTATCAATTCGTTCAAGAATATGATGACGTATAATGTTGTCATTTCATCTCTTCTTTTTTTAGTGGGGGGATGTTCCGGATATTCAACTCAATATTATCAGGGGGGGCTTCCATTTAAGGAAATGTTTGTTGACTTAATTCTTGCGGGAATAAAATGGGGATTGGCGACATTCTTGATAGGATTTATTCTTTCTGTAGTTGTTGCTATTTCAACATTTGCTTCGCGCGCGTCACATAAACAAAGGCTTCAGCAAAAAATAAATTGGTTGAAGAACCAGAAAGAACTTGAAGTAAACAATGCGAAAAGTGAAGCAGAACATAAAGAAAAAACTTTAAAAGAAAGTTTTGATGAACGAATTGCCGAACTTAAACTTTCTATCGACTCCCTTTCGAACGAACGCGGTTCACTTGAGAAATCGCTTCGTCAAGAAGCCGATTTACAACTCAAAGAAGAATCCACCGCCTTGCTATCACTCCTTACTCTAAAAACCGAATAAGCCACTGGCTAAAATTAGCCATCACTCCAGTATTGAGCATGACCCCTTACAATGTCCGGCAAAAAGTGCGACTTTTGCCCCTTTTTTTGTGGAATAAAAATTGAATTTGTCTTTTGGATGATAAAATATTTATCTGTTTAATTTTTAAAGAAAGAACAATATGGAAGCAAAAACAGTACATGAAATTCCGGTGGACTACAGCTTTAATTCAGAGTTAAAGGAACAAAAGTTCGTTCGGAGTGTTGTGAAACCCGGGATGACGGTACTTGATTTAGGTGCTCATTTGGGGAAATATACAAAGCTGTTTAGTCTCTTGGTCGGTGAAACTGGGAAAGTATTTGTTTTTGAACCTACACCAGAATCTTATCATGAGCTTAAAACAGAACTTGATGAATTAAACGTTTCGAACGTTGGACTATATAATAAAGCCGTATATTCAGAGGACACTACGCTCACCTTTTACCAGTTTCCAAAACAATACTCTTCATGGAATGGCATCGGTTTACCAAAAATGCCCGATCCTCAAGATGACAAAAAGATTGTGAATCATGAAAAAACTATTGAAATAGAAGCAGTGGCAGTTGATACTTTTTGCGGCGAACTAAACATTCCCTCAATCGACTACCTAAAACTTGATGTTGAAGGAGCCGAAATATTTGCACTGAAAGGAATGAGACGTTTGCTAACGGAAAAAGCCATAAAGTACCTGCAGTTTGAAATTTCTAAAAACATGTTGGATGGATTAAATACAAAAGCGTCGTACGTTTTTGAATATTTGCACAAGCATGGGTACGATTGTTATGAAATTAGTGAAGAAGGTAATAGAGGAAAGATGGTAAAAGGTTCGGATGCTTTCTATGAAAACTACATAGCTATCCCACGTGAAAACGTTTCAGTTACTGAAAACGACGCTTTCATAAATGAAATTCACGGACCGTATGCTTTTACCGATAAAGGTTATTGGACCCCTCAGACGGCGATGCTCCGCTCAATTCGCGATATTGTTCAAAGCATTGAGGGGGAAGCCCAAACCGCATTAAGTGTAGATACGAACCCGACATTAAATCAAATCTTAAAATCACGCTGGCCATCACTTCAGATTTCCGAAGCAAGTTATCCTCAATTTGATGCTCAACATCTTTATCAATTTGCGGATGAAACGTTTGATATTGTTTTTTCACACCAAGTTCTTGAACATATCCCCAAACCTTGGATTGCAGCGAAGGAGATGACACGAATATTGAAAAAAGGAGGAGTTGGAATTCATTCTTCATGCGCCTTTAACCCCCGACATGGTTACCCCGACTTTAATGATTATTATCGATTTCTTCCCGATGGTTTAGCTGAACTTTTTGATGGTGTTAATATTTGGATTAAAGACGGTTGGGGAAATAGAGAAGCGATGATCTATAATCTCGCTATTGATGATGGCTTTGGACAGTTGGGTGGGCGACGATTTGTTGAAGCGCTCGGGGGGAAAAATGATATAAACTATCCGTGGGTTACATGGGTGATTTTTCAAAAAAAATAAGACATTTAGCAGAAGTATGTATCGCCAACTTTCCTCATACAAATAAGAAGGCAAACTATGTTAACGACTAAAAACATTGTCATATCTGGAACAAATTTCTGGAATCCGGGAGATGATTTCGTAAGAGATGGGGTTATTCGTATTCTCCGCGAATTATTCCCAGATAACGTTTTAAATTTTCTTTTCTACAATTTTAATCAAGACTACTTTCCCCATTCTAAATTTAGTGGAATCCACAATATGGTTGCCAAGGGAGACCTTGACCAGTACAAAAATTTCATCGACTATATAGTCATTGCCGGATTATCTGCCGGAAACGAAATTAAGGATTTATATCAATGGGTAATAGACAATAATTTAAATGATAGAGTTTACTTAATAGGTGCCGGGTATGAAAATAAGTATGTCGACACACATATCTATGAGGAACCTGAACTTACGATTTTTAAACATGCCAAAATAATTACGAGTAGAACAGAAAAAGCTCCAAAAATTATTTCTGAGCTGGGGCTACCGTTTCATCACATAAATTGTCCTGCAATACTCTCTGTTCCGGAAGTGAAAACAGTTTCACGAGACAAACAAATTGAGCGAATTGCTTTTTCAATTCAACTGCCGCATGAGAGAGGAGTTTCCAATCATACTTGTGCGAAGGAAATGTACTTACTTGCCTTGAATTTGGTGAGTGAATTATCTGAAAAATATCAAATTGAAGTTATCGGACATCATAAGTCAGAGTACTTTCACTTCCTTAATCTTTTTAAAAAATATGACATTGCAGTTCCCGTAATTTTTTCTTCTTATTATCAGGATCTGTTCGAAGTCTATAAACGATATGATGCAATCGTTACAACGAGATTACACGCAAGTTTATTTGCCAATGGTTTTGGGATTCAAGGAATAATTCTCAATGACACCGATAGACATACTCATTGCTTGACTGGATTTCCGCATTCAGTTTGGGTGAATACGAAGGAAAAATTTTATGAAGCATTCGACATGATGAAGTCAAAAAACCTATTTGAAGTTGCTGAAAAAGCTAAAATGTTTAAACAAGACCTTCTCAAGAAATACGTCACTGTTTTACGAGATTCATTTGGTGTTGATAATCCTACTTCCCAAAACGATTCAACTGCTTTGCATGGACATGTGGAGTCAAAGTCTTTTGGTTCAAACACTAATTCAAGCGAAGATGTGATGAGAATAAAAAATGTTAAAACTGAAGATCAATTACCGGTTCATTTTTTTACAATTGTGCTAAATGGGAACCCGTTCATTCAATATCATATTGAAGTATTCAGTAAACTGCCATTTAATTGGCATTGGCATATAATTGAAGGAGTCGCAGACCTAAAAAACGATACTGCGTGGAGTGTTGCCGGAGGCGGGAAAATTTCTAGCGGCATGCACAAAAAGGGGTTGAGTAATGATGGCACCACGGAGTACCTTAATAAGGTAAAGGAACAATTTCCAGAAAATATTTCGATTTACAGAAAAGAATCTGGACAATTTTGGAATGGCAAATTGGAAATGGTAAATGCTCCATTATCAATGATTGCCACTCAATCCATCCTATGGGAAATTGATTCGGATGAGTTATGGACAACGGAACAACTAATTACCGGAAGAGAACTTTATCTTTCACATAAAGAAAAGACCGCTTCGTATTACTATTGCCATTTTTTTGTTGGTGAAAAATTATTGGTTTCCAGCAAAAACACTTACGGAAATCATACCGCTTTTGAATGGTTGCGTTCATGGAGGTATCAACCCGGCGACAAATGGTTGACGCATGAACCTCCGGTACTCGGAAGAAAGTTAGGTAATGGTCGTTGGATTGATATTGCAAAAATTAATCCTTTTAATCATGACGTGACTGAATACCACAACTTAGTTTTTCAACATTTCGCTTATACAACGCCTTCGCAATTGTTATTCAAAGAGCAATATTACGGGTATTCAAATGCTTTGAAACAGTGGAAGGTTTTACAATCGGAGAAGAAATTTCCAAAATATTTGAGAAATTATTTCGATTGGGTTAACGATGACGCTTTAGTTGAACAATGTGAGAAATTGGACGTCGTACCTTTAGCGACAGCGAACAAAGATCAATGGATTTTTAATCATTCAAAAAGGGCCACACTTCCTTATAAAGAAATTGTTGTTTTGAGGACTGATTCCATCGGTGACAATGTGATCTCACTTCCAGTGGTGGAAAAAATTCAAGCTGCTTATCCTTCTGCCAATATATCGGTTATCTGTCAACAATCTGTTAGGCAATTATACGAGTCTTTAGGATTTGTCAAACAAATAATTACGTTCAACAAGGTATCATATTATGAAGGTAAGGGGTTGGATGCAGAATTTGTTGAAACACTAAAGCAGCTCAATGCAGATTTGTTACTAAATCTAGTCTATTCTTCTGAGCCCCTGACTTATGAAATTGTCAAATATTCAAAAGCAAAGCACAAAGTTGGCTTCCGTGGTGATAATTCAAATTTAAATGGAGTTGAATCAGAGAAAAATATTCTCCTCTACGAAAAAGTAATTGACTCTCCTGAAAATGCAAATGAATTACAACATTACGAAGCAATGCTGCTTCAACTTGGGATAAAAGATACTTCTTGGATTTCCCCGCTTTCAATCGATAGAGAAAGTATAGAATTTGCTTCTAACTTTTTTAAAACTAATGGACTGGTTAAGGAACATACAATTGCAGTTTTCCCTTTTACTCAATGGGAAATTAAGGATTACGAAAAATTTTCTGAGTTATTTACTTCTGATGAACTGAAAGATTATCGATTCATTCTTTTAGGAGGCGTTGAAAATAAAGCGAAATCTGAAACTCTCGTCTCTGATCCGAGTCGAGTTCTCAATTTAACCGGACAAACAAGCTTGTTGCAAACTGCTTCACTTATTAAACAAAGTGCTTTGTTCGTTGGCTCCGACTCAAGTGGGGCCCATTTGGCCTGCGCAGTAGGGACTCCAAATATTGTTATTGTGGGAGGGGGTCATTTCGGAAGATTTCTCCCTTATTCGGAACTAACGTCAGTTGTTGCTCTTCCAATGCATTGTTATCAATGCAATTGGCAATGCAAATATGAAAAAGCTCATTGTGTTAAAAATATCGATCATGCGCTTGTTCTTAGTGCCGTAACTGAAAGGCTTAATAAAAATAGAAAATCTTCATGTATACATACTTACAACTCTAATATAATGAATGCGCCACTCGTCTTCTTTTCTAAATTTATCGATACCAAGGCAGTAGAGATTACCAGAAATAATACACTGACACTGGAAGCAAAATTAGTATCAATTGCAGAAGAAGAAATTGAAACTGGTAATTTGATGGATGCCCGTTTACTACTTCAAGATGCAATCACTTATGGAGGTGAATCGTTGGATGTTTTGAACGACATCGCTGTTATTAACATAAGGGAAGAAAAGTGGAACGATGCAGTTAGTGTTTTAGAAAAAATTCTTAATGTCGATCCCGCGAATGAAGTGGCACTTGAGAATCTCAACTTTTTGAATCAAAAACTTGATGAAATGAAAGAGGTACTCGAGAACGAAGCTCAACCAGTTGCAGTAGTTCAAAGTAAGAAAATTTCCCCTTCCATAAAGGTTTCAGCTATTGTATCTACTTATAAATCCGAAAAGTTTATTCGAGGTTGTCTGGATGATCTAATTAACCAATCTCTATTTAAAGCCGGAGAATTAGAGATCATTGTCATCGATTCGGGGTCACCAGAAAATGAATTTTCAATTGTATCCGAATATGCAAAGCTTCATCCGAATATTATTTGTCATAGGACAGAACGAGAAACACTTTATGCTGCATGGAATCGTGCGGTTAGACTTGCACGTGGCGAATACCTTACCAATGCTAATACCGATGATCGTCATAAGGTTGACTCATTCGAAATTCTTTCGAATACCCTTGACGCGAATGAGGTTGGAATTGTTTATTGTGATGTGTTGGTTACCTCAGTTGTAAATGAAAGCTTTAGTAAGAATTCCGCCGACAAAATATGGCGACTCCCTGAGTTCTCAATTAGACAGGCAACTGCGCATTGTCCGTTTGGTGCCCAGGTAATGTGGCGTCGCTCCCTTCATGATACTGAAGGGTTTTTCAATGAATCATTAAAATCTGCGGGTGATTACGAATTCTTTTTGTGGGCTTCTTCAAAATTTGGAGCCCTTCATGTAAACGAGGTACTTGGCCTCTATTACGAGTCAGATGAAAATCTTTCGTACCACAATCCGGAAGAAATAATTAAGGAAGTAGGATTATTTTTAAACGATTTCCGAAAATCAATTTCTCTAAAAAGTGTTTATCCATTTTTACACGGAAATGATAATCCCCATGCTTATTTAGCAGCTATGCTTGATTTTGTAACTACTATAAGCATATCCTCCGTATATCCAGATTATGAATTAGCCATATCGCTCTTAAGTGATTTGCTAAGAGATGCGGATAACTATCAAATCGAGTTATCTAATAATCTAGCTGTGCTGCTTTACAAATTTAATCGCAAAAAGGAAGCTCTTAGCTTGATGAACCTGCTGCCCAAAGAGCAGATTGAAGTTCAATCCAATTATACCACTATGCTAGAGGGAGGAAATGCGTTTACTATGTGTCGAATCGAGTTTGAGCCTTTGCAACAGATGGGCGAAGTAGTCCCTCTTCAAAACAAGTATGAGCAAGTTGACGTAAATACAAATAATAGTTCGATGACACAGTACAAGGTGAAACGAGATGTGGTATGGGTTGCCCCATTTTTCAATCCTAGTGGCTATGCAAGTGAGGCTATCAGTTTTGCACTTGGGCTCGACAAACAGGTTCCCCTTACTATACGGCACCAAAACAGATTTGTTTCAGATGATTTTATAGCTAACATACCCACTCATTGGAAAAAAGTATTGCTAAGACTCCACAGAGTTGAGCCGCACAAATGGGGAGAAAATTTTTTATACAAGAATAAATCCATTCTTATACATCACCAACCGGGAAATAGTCTTATAAAATTTCTTAACGTAGATTATTGTATCGGGAGAACTATGTATGAAACTGACCGTATTCCTACCGACTGGATAGAGAAGTGCAATGAGATGGATGAAATTTGGGTGCCAAGTAAATTTAATCTTCATACATTTGAAGCACATGGAGTAGATAAAAGCAAGCTGGTTGTAATTCCTGAAGCGATTGATACAGAAGTATTTGACCCAGAAAAAGTTGCATCGTTTGAATTACCAAATAAAGCTGCTTTCAATTTTCTATCTGTCTTCGAATGGACAAACCGCAAGGGATGGGATGTTCTCTTAAAGGCTTACTTTGAAACTTTTAACCATGAAGATGATGTTTGCCTTTATCTTCGTTCTTATCTCCTTGGGAATTACGATCAGGATACAAAGACGTTTCTGAACCAAAAAATTGAAAAATTTATACAGAAGTCCGGCTATACAAAAAAATATCTTCCACGAATTGAGTTAATGACAAGCCAACTTCCATTTAAAAAAATGCTTGAGCTTTATCGTGCTGTTGATGCTTTTGTTCTTCCTTCCCGTGGCGAGGGATGGGGAAGGCCTTATATGGAAGCCATGTCAATGGGGTTACCGGTAATCGGCACGAATTGGAGCGGCAATACTGAATTTATGAACAAAGAAAATTCGTATTTAATCGATGTTGAAAAACTTATTACGATCAAGGAAAATGAGATTGCTTCTTACCTTGGTCATAAATGGGCGCAACCCTCAATCTCACATTTGAAACGACTGTTGCTCGAAGTATTTAGAAATCCCGAGACTGCCAAAGAAAAGGGAAAAAGAGCGAGACGTGACATAATTGAAAATTATAACCTGGATGCTGTGGCAACAATTGTTATAAACCGGCTAAAAGAAATTGAGCAGCGACTAAATGCAAATTCGAAAATTGCAAGTCAAGAATTACATAAACCCGAAATTGTGTGGGAAGGACCGCAATTTGTCCATAGTTCATTAGCTCTCATCAACCGGGAGATATGTTCACGACTGACGGATAACGTATCGCTTCAAATAATTAAAAGCGAGCCGGACAAATTTAAACCGTCGAAGAACGGAAAGTACGCCGCTTTGTCTAAAGAACTAAAACTTAATAATGTTGATGTTCATGTACGGCATCAATGGCCTCCAAATTTGAATCCTCCTGCAAAGGGACATTGGGTTGTTATTCAACCGTGGGAATTTGGAATTCTCCCGAAAGAGTGGGTGGATACGTTTACAGCTCAAGTTGATGAAATGTGGGTGCCGAGTAATTATGTTAAGCAGGTGTACATTCATTCCGGTGTTCCCGGAGACCGGATTTTTGTAATTCCAAATGGATTCGATCCGAGTGTTTTCTCTCCAACGGCTAAAGCTTTCAAATTAAAAACGAAAAAGAAATTTAAGTTTTTATTTGTAGGGGGAACGATTTATCGAAAAGGTATTGACCTTCTCTTGAATGCATATGTTTCAGCATTTAAAGCTTCCGATGATGTGTGTTTGGTTGTTAAAGATTTCGGCGGCGATTCTTTTTATGCAAATCGAACGATAAAAGAACAAATAAAAATATTACAGGCAAAGAAGAATACGCCGGAGATTGAATACATTGATGCGATACTATCGGAAAGTGATCTTGCAGGTTTATATACTGCATGCAATGCACTCGTTCATCCTTACCGCGGGGAAGGTTTTGGAATGCCAATTCTTGAGGCAATGGCGAGCGGACTTCCGGTAATAGTATCCGATGGCGGTGCTTGTCTCGATTTCTGCAACACCGAAAATGCGTTGCTTATTCATGCAGAGAAAAAATATTTACCGGAAAAGAAAATTGATGCAATGGAAACGGTTGATTTTCCATGGCTGCTTGAACCTTCGTTAGAAGACCTTAAAGAGAAAATGCTTTTTGCGGTGGAACATCCGAACGAACTAAAGAACCTTACTGACAAAGCCGTTGCTGACGTGTATCAAAAATTTACATGGGGAAATTCTGCGGACATGATTTTAACAAGACTTAAAGCACTAAAAGGAAAACCAATTGTGAGAGCAAACAGCAACGAATTCGCAAAACATTCTTCTCAAGATTCTCTTTCATTCGAAATTGAATTTGGAAAACTTTTAAACTTGCTTGAAAATAACGAGTTGCACGCAGCCGCAGACTTGCTTGAAGATTTAGCACTTAAGTATAATGAAAGTGAACACTTAAAAATCATTAACCATGAGTCGTTATTAAATCTTTGTGGGAATGTTCATCTAACATTGGGACAGACTATAAAAGCCGCTGAATATTTCGAAAAACAGCTTCGGCAAAATCCAAATTCTTCATCGGCTTGCGTTGGATTAGCTGAGGTGTTTGCGGCAACGGAAAATTATAATGAAGCAAAGACTATGTACGAATTCGCGCTTACCTATGATCCCGGAAATCAATTGGCGAAGAAGGGATTGGAAAAAATCTCAACCTTCCTTCATGAAGAAGTGATTACTGAAAAACTTACGGATGACAACATCGACGATCAATTGGAAAATCAATTCGGCGAAGCGTATCATTTGTATGAAAAGAAATTCTTTAATGAATCTATCATGGTGCTTGAAGCTATGAAAGAGTTCGTATTGACTCACGCGGAAAAAGTTAATCCGGAAACAGTTGTTTCGATTGGTAATCTTATCGGATATAACTACCTTGGTCTGGGTGACGCTGACAATGCACGTGAATCCTTCGAATATGTTTTAAATGTCGATCCAAATTCATCTACCGCATGCGCCGGACTTGGTGACCTGTATATTCAATATAACATGGCGCAAGAAGCAAAAACGATGTTCGAATGGGCGGTGAAAAATAATCCAGAGAATCAAGCGGCTCTGGATTCACTCGCGAAAGCAAATACAATGCTCGGTTATTCGCCCAAGCATAATTCACTTGCGCTTAAGAATGTGAACCCTCTTCGTGCCATTGAACAAAAACTTGATGAAGCGGAAGAATTAATCTCGCAGGATAAAACTAATGAGGCCGAGCTTCTGTTGCGGGAAGTATTAGCGAATGACCCCGATAATGTCATAGCGCTGAATAATCTCTCCGTGATTGAAATAATGCATGGAAATTATGAAGCAGCCGTGCAGGTAATTACCAAAGTTCTTACACAAAATCCCGAGGATGATATCGCACTAGCGAATATGCAATATCTCCGAGAAAAATTAACCACGGTTCTGCAGCAGGCATGAAAGAGATCGTTGAAACGACCTTCACAGAAGCGGTTAGCCAGTTACTTGCCGAAGCGGATGAGTATTTTAGGCAAAACCGATTTGGAGAAGCTGAACAAAAACTATTGGAAGCTTATTCAAGTCATCCAACAAATTTTGATACGTTGTTTCAATTATCAAAATTCTACTATACTCAAAAGAATTATGTGCCGGCGGAAAAATATCTCCTTAAGACTGTAGCGATTCAACCGGGTGTTGCCGGAATATTTTCAGTTCTCGGCATCGTTCAAAAAGAGTTGGGGAAATATCAAGAGGCTGAAGTAAACTACGTAAAAGCGTTACAAATAAATCCGCTTTTCTCCGAAGCATATTATAATCTCGGGTTGCTCTATCATCACAAAAGGAATATCGTTTCAGCAGTTGTGATGTATCAAAAAGCTGTTGAGCTTAATCCGCAATTTTATCTCGCTTATTACAATTGCGGAAATGCCTATAGAGAATTAGAACAATATGATGAAGCAGAAAAATATTATAACCACGCCATTGACGTAAAGAGCGATTATGCTGATGCGTATTATAATCTTGGAGTTCTGCAAGAAAAAAAGTATAACCATGAATCAGCATTTAGTTATTACACAACAGCAATTCAGCATAATGAAGGACATACTCTTGCGCATTGGAATCGTTCATTACTCAATCTCCTTCAAAAAAATTATAAAGAAGGATTTGCCGAATACGAGTGGCGCAAGAAGAAAGAGGATTTTCCGAAGCGCAAATTTAGTAAACCGGAATTGATATCAACCCGTGTCGAAGGAAAAGTGATTTTCGTTTATGACGATCAGGGTGCCGGAGATGCAATACAATTTGTCCGGTATCTGAAGCAATTGAAATCTTTAGGCGCCAAAATTATTTTTGAGTGCGATAGCAGCCTGCTGGATTTAATGACCGCAAGCGGTGTAGCGGATGCCGTTGTAAGTAGACCTGAGGGGATGAAGAACGATTTCTATTACGATTTCCACATCTCGCTTCTAAGTTTACCTCATCTATTTGGAACCGTTGAATCAACTATACCCAGCGAAACTCCCTATATACAACCATACAAAAAGTCGGTGTCGAAATTCATAACAACGCGTGCGAAGAATGACAACTTAAAAGTGGGAGTCGCATGGGCAGGCAATCCGTATCATTCAAGAGACCAACACCGTTCAATTGATTTCCAACTTTTTTCTTCGCTCTTCGCTTTTCCCCATGTTGAATTTTATTCGCTGCAAAAGTTCATACCCGGACAGCAAATCCCGGAGAATCTCAATACATGTGGTTTAATTCTAAACGAATTGAATAATTTTGAAGATACGGCTGCGTTAATTCAAAAAATGGATCTCGTTATTTCGGTTGACACATCAGTTGCCCATCTTGCCGGTGCACTTGGGAAAGAGGTATGGACACTCATTTATTATTATCCAGATTGGCGCTGGAGATTGGAAGGAGATACCACACCATGGTATCCAACAATGAAACTTTTCAGACAGCAAAAACCGCTTGAGTGGAATATAGTAATTGAAAAAGTTACTCAGGCTTTAAAAGAAAAGATTGAGCAGAGAAGCCGGTTATCGTCTGAAGAAAAAACAAGTGAAGGTAAAAAGGAAAAAATGATTCTTTACACCGCGCTTGCAAAGGGGGACAACTTCGGATGGGGAGTTTGCAGTAATTATTTAAGAAAAGAACTGGCCAAACACACAACGATTATCCCCCTCAACGAAAACGCATCACTACTTGCAAATGGAGAGGCGGATGGAATTGTGCTCCATGCATTAATTGATTTGGAAATGCACAGCCTCTTCCAAACGAGAGGAAAGTACAATATCGGGTACGCCTTTTTTGAATACGAATTAACACTAGCTTCAATTGAAAATATAAAAGCGTATGATGTAATTCTTGTAGGCTCCACCTGGTGCAAAACAAAACTTGAGCAGGCGGGAGTAACAAATGTTGAGGTTGTAATACAAGGAATTGATCCTGAAGTTTTTTATCCGGTTGAATCCGAATTAAAGAGCGATTTTTTCAAAATTTTCTCCGGAGGAAAATTTGAGTTACGCAAAGGGCAAGACATCGTTCTTAAAGCGATAAAAATTCTTCAGCAGAAATATTCCGATATCATCTTAGTAAACGCATGGTACAATTTCTGGCCGGAGACAATGAACTCGATGAAACAGTCTCCGCACATCGCGTTCGAGCTGAAAGGTGATAGCTGGGACGAATACATGAAGCACTTGTATGTGATGAATCAACTTGATGCCGGAAGGATTATGACGTTTCCTCTCGTCGCAAATCAAAAGTCTCGAGAACTTTACCGGAACACCGATCTCGGAATATTTCCAAACCGCGCGGAAGGAGGAACGAATCTCGTCTTGATGGAATATATGGCGTGCGGGAAACCGGTGGTCGCAACTTACACGACCGGACATACTGATATTATAACGGAAAAAAATTCGCTGCCGTTAACGCATCTTCACGATTTCAAACTTTATAATGATAAAGAAGTGATGATAGCCGATTGGCGGGAACCTGACATGGATGAACTTATCGCTGCTATTGAATATGCATATTTCCACCGGGACGAGACTAAGAAACTTGGAAGGCAAGCCGCAGCAGAGATGAAGTATCTTACCTGGCAAGCAACCGCGGAAAACATTATGACAATAGCTAGTCGTTTTCAATAAGGATTGTTGTGTTGTGGTAACGCTTAGCATGATAGTGAAAAATGAGGAGAAGCATCTTGCGAGATGTCTTGAATCGGTGAAAGATGTTGTCGATGAAATTGTAATTGTAGATACCGGTTCAACAGATACCACGCTTGCTATAGCAGAAAAGTACTCGGCAAAAATTTTTCACTTTGAGTGGCAAAACAATTTTGCGGTAGCGCGGAACAAGGCATTGGAGCACTCATCCGGTGATTGGATTCTCTACCTGGATGCGGATGAACAGCTTACCGAACAATCAAAGAGAGAATTGCGTACACTCACCAAACAGAAAAAGCGGGAAGCGTATAAGTGTGTTATTAAAAACATTGATGAAATCAATAATCATCCTTCGGTGATGACCTACGTCAGACTTTTCCCCAATCATCCGGCAATTCGTTTTGAAGGAAGTGTTCACGAACAAATTGAGAGCTGCCTCCGGCGAAATAACTATAAAATAAAAGATTGTTCAGTTACGATAAACCACTATGGGTATAATCTTCCCAAAGACGCATTACAAAAAAAGGCTAAGCGAAATCTAGAATTGTTACTGCAAGAATACTCAAAAACTCCCTCTTCATACAATGCTTTTCAGATTGGACAGACTTACGGAGTTTTAGATGAAAAATCTGGTGCCGAAGAATATTTTACGACTGCATTACAAGACCATGCAATGAGTAAAGAGTACAGATCGATTGCCTATAGATATTTAGCCATTAACCATGCGGAACGTCAGCAGGTTTCAGCAGCGCGCGAATTAATTGACAAGAGTTTGGCTTGCGATATGGAGCAGCCGCTTGCCCTTATGGCAGCGTCAAAAATCTATTTGCGTCTTGGAGATGCAGCAAAAGCAGAAATGTATTGTAAAAAAGCCTTCGCGGTAAACAGTGACTTCCTTAAGGGAAGAAAAAAATCTCATGAGAATATTCTTATTAGTGAAGTGAATATTTGTTATCACGGTCTTGAAGTCGCGTTACGCTCAAACAAAAAGGAGTTGTTCAATTTCTTTTATCAGACGCTGTTAGCGCTGACGTCTAACCGAAAGTCTGGCGAGTTAGAATTGTTTGAACATCTACTCAACAATAAACAAATTGAAGTTGAGCATCTGCCTCGATTAGGTTCGGCAATAACGGAATCAAATATGGACCTGATTTTTCTTCTTTTTCCAAACTATCATTATCCGCAAATAAAACTAGGACTATTGAATTCGGTTAACGGGAATTTTAAAAACAATGCTGAATATTTGAATACACTGGGCGCGCTTTATGCGGAAATAAACGATCATACAGCAGCAATTGCTTTTTACGAACGCTCTCAAGCAATACATCCCGATAATCCGTCGGCACTTTTTTATTTAGTCTCCGAATATCTTCAAGCCGGTTTGGTTGAAAAGATTCTAACCGTTGTTAATAATGCCGAAATACGATTCGCGGGAAATGAAACTGTTCTTTCGCACCTTAATCTGCTCAAGCAGAAACTTCCGCAACTCTTCAATTAAAATTTTTTTTAGCAAAGACTAAACTTTTCTCAGCACCCGGCGATAATAGGTGTAGAGATGAAAATCTTTTATTAACAACAGACCAAGCAAGGATGCCTGGTTAAAACAACAATCAACAAAATATACATGGAGGTATATT
>Ga0172371_10000937_pt1 | contig 45965 bp, 44 predicted proteins | sample Lak12m_FD_114543 | JGI IMG/M metagenome (GOLD analysis project Ga0172371, IMG submission 114543) | Freshwater microbial communities from Kabuno Bay, South-Kivu, Congo - kab_022012_12m | ecosystem: Environmental > Aquatic > Freshwater > Lake | place: Democratic Republic of the Congo: South-Kivu... | reverse complement strand
CCTACCGCATGAAGGAGGCGCGATCGAGACAGGGAGCATCGAGGAAGAAGGGATGAGGGTGGAGACTTTCGCTTGGCCACCAGCGGAGACATTCGATTGGCCATTGACAGATGGCCCCCACTACTTCCTCAGACAAAGTCAGACTGTCGACTCACGTCCAGAACTGCCCCACACTGACCGCAATAGGCGACCTCCCCTCGCGCGGCTTTGCTCATGTCTTCCGTGAAGCCTCTGTTCGAGCGTCCAGTTCGCCCGTCGTCAGCCTCCACTCACTGGGTAGAGCAGCTGGATCACATCGCCCGAACGCAAGTCGACGTTGTCCGTCTGGGCAGGCCGACCGTTCAAGCGGACGATCACATTGGAGGACCCATCAGCCCGACGAACAAGGCTTTCCACGCCGGCGGCGCTCTGCTCTAACATCACGTCGATCGCATCGTCGATGCTGGAACCATCAGGGAGATTGAGGGACAACTGCTTGGTGCCGATCGCGCACCTGAGGCTTCCGTACAGCTCCAAAGCCACAGCGATCATCACACCGGCACCTCCGTCACCGCGTGAGGACGCTCTCCCATGAGCGGTACAAGCCAGCCAAGTTCGAGCTCATGCAGCTTGGCGGTCTGCGGGATACCACTTGCTGGGTCCCAGCCGGCCATCTCGTAGAAGAGGAGCTTCATGGCCGCAAAGTTGTCACGATCAAGTGTCAGCCCATCGCTGGGTCCGCCGACAAGCGGCTCATAGAAGCGTTCTGGCAACTCATCGTCAACGGCATTGAAGCCCTCACGAGCAATGAAGCAGCGACCCATCACGGTCCGCTTCTCGCCGAGCTTCATCAGCTCGTACAGGCTGACCTCCCAACCCGTGGCGGCTGACAGGATGCCGGCCACGTCGGTGAGTTTGAAAGGACGCACGGGTGCGGTGACGAACATGCAGATGCCCAGGGCATCCAGGAAACTGAAGTGCTGGGAAAGAACGTAGTACATACGCACTTTCTCAGGACCCAGATCCGTCAGTTCGATGCGTTCGTTGATTCCGATAGGGCCCGCCTGCCGCATGAAGTACTCTGGTGCCGACAGGTCGAAGTCACTGTCGTGCTCCGCGCGCAGGTGATCTGCTCCAACTTCGGACAGCGCATAGAAGAGCCCGAGCATCGTCTTCACTCGTGGCTCGTGGAGAGCAGCCTCCTGCTTCTTCACGACGACTGTGAGCTTCTCCGAGCCCTTGCCTACGGACGCCGCGGCCCGCGCGGAGCCTTCAGCCAGTAGGTCACCAAAGCCATTCCTGAACGCAATTGCCTCGAGCATGCCGAGCATTGCCTCGGCGCTGCCGAACTCGAGAGCGATACCGCCGGTGTCCTCGGTGGAGATGAGACCCTTCTCATAGCATTCCATGGCCCAAGCCAGAGTGAGCCCGGCCGAGACGGTGTCCATCCCGTACTTGTTGCACAGTTCGTTGCCCTTGGCGATCGCGGCTGGATCGAAGATCTCGACGTTGGAGCCTAGCGACGCAACTGTCTCGTACTCAGGTCCACCGTACGCGGGGTCGACGTAATACGGCTCGCCTGTGGCTATGACCGGTTTGCAGCCGAGTGCGCAACGCCAGCACGTCTCATGCTTGACCATGATCGTCTTCTTGATGGCCTCACCGGAAATCTCCTCGGCACGCTGCGACCAACCCGTGCGGAAGTTGTGGGTCGGCAAGACGCCGCCCAGATTGCAGAGATTCGTGTAGTACTCAGTGCCGATGGCCTTCAGATTGACTGCATCGGGACTGTCGACGATGTGCTTGGCAAACCAGGTGTTCCGCTCGATGATGTGCTGCCGGTCGGCAAACTGCAGCTCCCCTGTGCCACGGACGGCCACCGCCTTGAGGTTCTTTGAACCGAACACAGCACCGGCACCGTTTCGCCCATTGGCATGGTTGAGGTCATTGAGTACGCACGCGAAGCGCACAAGGTTTTCACCCGCGGGTCCGATCAGGAGCATCCGGGCCTTGGGTTCCTCGAGTTCGCTCCGTATCGCGACCTGAGCCGCACCGGTCGTCAAGCCCCAGAGTTCGCGCGCGTCTCTAATCTCAACCCGCTCGTCGGCAATCCAGAGATAGACGGGGTGATCGGCCTTCCCGCGGATGACGATGCCATCCCAGCCGGCGTGGCGCAGTTCGGGTCCGAAGAAGCCCGCTGCCTGGCTGTCGCAGAGAGCCTCAGTCAGAGGTGACTTCGCCTGAATGCTGACACGGTTGAACCCTGAGGCTGGGACTCCGGCGACCCCCCCGGAAATACAGAGCAAGCTTTCGGCACCCAAAGGGTCGGTACCCGGCGCCATTTCCGTGAGGAGGTAGTAGAGACCCATGCAAGCCCCGCCCCAGTAGCGCCGATAGAAGAGCTCGTCGTGCTCGTCGATGGCAATCTCTCCGGTGGTGAGATCCACGCGCAAGACTCGTCCGCTGAAGCAGTGCATGTGGCCCCCTAAGGAGGTCGCAGCCGCTACACCTCTCTGCGACTCCTCTTCGACAGTATTGGATACAGGATACAACCGACACTAGACCGCTGTGTTCTCGATGTCAACTCATCGCATTGCTGGTCGTGCTGCCCCAAGCCGAATCGCCAAGTGGCGAAGGAACGGACACCAGACTGGCGTTCCGCAGCTGATCTGCCCGATAGTCCGCCAAACGGTGTAAGCGTTCAGTCCCCCGTCGCTGTGCTCAGGTGAGCAGCGGGACGGGGTCGCCGCGGATCTTGGCGGCGAGCACGTCGCTGAGGTAGGCAAAGAGCGAGCGTCCCTGGAGACGGCAGGTGACCGAAGCCGAGAGCAGTCGTGCGATGGTGACTTCGCCCTCCTCGGACTGGCTGCCCAAGGAGAGCTTGCGGTAGATGACCGCCCCGCGCAGGCCGCGCTCGGCGTGGTTGTTGGTGGGCTCGACGCCGGGCACGCTGGCGAAGTTCCAGAGCGCCGGCCAGCGTTTCAGCAGTTTCTTCGCGAAGGTGCGGTGGCGGCGGTTGCGGGCTGCGTTGGTCGCCGCCTCCTCGAGCAGCGCCCGCAGCTCCTCCTGGAGCGGGGCGATTCGCTCCATCAGGAGAGCGCGGTCGCCGTCCTCGCGGAGTTCGCCCCAGGCGGCGAACAGGCGTTTGCTGATCTCCAGGCCGGCGGCGCCGAACTGCTTCTGCGCGCCGAGCCCCTCGCTGTGCGCGGTGAGGTCCCTGACCAGGTGCGCCCAGCAGAGCTGGCGTCGCTGCGGGTCGAGGTAGTCGTCGGCCCACCAGCGGTCCGAGCAGGCGACGCCGGCGAACTCCTCGCCGAGCAGCGCCTGGGCCTCGCGGCGGTGGCGACCCTCGGCGATGCGAAAGACCGCGGCGCGGCTGGTGAGCGCCCCCCAGAGCGTGCGCTTGCCGCCGCGCAGGCGCGGAGCCGGTCTCGTCGATGTTGAGCGCCGACGCGGCACGGACGTGGCAGAGCAGTTCCTCGTAGGGCTCCTCCAGGGCGGCGCTCACGCGGCTGACGATGGCCTCGACGGAGCCGCTCGAGAGCTGGGCGCCGAAGAACTCTCGCACAAGCTCCGTGGTGTCGCGCCGCGAGACGCGGTTGCGCACCGCCAGGGTGGCGACCGCCGCGGACAGGCGCGGGCCGAAGGCGCCCGGCGGCACCTCGGGTGGCAGCGCGGCGCGCGTCACGGCGCCGCACTCCGGGCAGCGCAGACGCTGCAGGCGGTGCTCGCTGATGATCACGGCCGTCGAGGGCAGCTCCGCGACCTGGTGGCGCGCTGGCTGGCCGACGGGGCGACGCTGCGCTTCGCAGAAGACGTGGCCGCAGGCGCAGCGCGCGGGCCAGTGCTCGATGAGCTCATCGAGCGCCGCCAGCGGCGCCAGACGACGACCGTGGCCTGGATGGCCGGGCTGGGCGCCGCGTCCGCGTCCCGAGGGCGGAGCCGGGCGGCGCTCAGGCGCGGCCGGCGGATCCAGGCTGGGGGGCAGCGAGGAGTTGCGCGAGTTGCGGCCCAGGCGCCGCTCCAGCTCGGCGAGGCGCTCCTCCTGCTTGGCGAGGCGCTCTCTCAGCTCGGCGACCTCTTGCCTGAGGAGAGCGTTCTGGGCCGAGAGCTCAAGCAGCACGGCGACGACCGCCTCGCGTCCCTGCTCATAGATCGCCTCGGCCTCGGCGCGCTCCATGCCCAAAGGGTTCGAGGCGCAGGGGTGAGTGCCTGCCTACGTCCCCTCGGCCTCCTCCTCAGCGGCCCTGGGTAGACCAACTGAACGGCTACCATCTTTGTCGCGAAACGTGTATCTATGGATTCTGGCGGTTCTGACCAGGTCAAAACGCTCTATGCAGGGGTTCTTCCTCGGGACATGGCCCAGAAGGGCAAATAGCTGCGGAACGCCAGCCAGACGAGGCCCGTGATGAACGGACCAGACCTCCACCGGCAAGTGATACCGCTACCGTGTGCTCGCGCCTCGCCTGACGAGACTGCTTCGGGTACCCACAGTCACTGCGGGGTGTTCCCATTCGCGATCATGGAAGCGGCTGCGGCTCTAGAGGGGAAACCACGGGGCCATCGCGGGGCGTGGAAGCTGGTCAACCAGCTGCCAGAAACTCTCCAGTAACGCACGGCCAGATCATCGGCCGAGTTCCGTGGCGCGAGAGAACGTGCAGGCCGAGTTCAGTCGTAGTGCTCGAAACCGTATGGATTGTCGTACCGCCGCCCGACGAACAGCACGTTGTTCTTGACCCTGAGGTATTCGAGGAGACCGACGCGACCGTCCTCTCTGCCAATGCCGCTGTTCTTGTTGCCCCCGTAGGGCGCCTCGATGCGTGAGAAGACGTTGGTGTTCAACCACACCATGCCGGCGTCGAGCTGCCTGCTCGCCCAGTACAGGGTGCGGGGATCGTTGCTCCACACGGTGGCACCGAGCGCGTAGGCGTTGTCGTTGGCCATGGCGATGGCATCGTCGATGTCACGATACGGCACCACCACCAGGACCGGACCGAAGATCTCCTCCTGACAGCAGGCCATTTCGTTCGTGACCCCTTCGACCACCGTGGGTCTGTAGTAGGCGCCTTCGTGGCACGGAGGTTCGACATAGGGCTCTCCGCCGCATGCCAGCCGTGCACCTGCCTTCAGTGCGGCTTGGACGTACCCATGGACTGCCTCAAGCTGCTCCCGACTGATCAGCGACCCCATCTGAGTCTCCGGATCCATGAGCGATCCCAGCCTGATGCTGTTACACCGTCCCACGAGCTTGCGCATGAACGCGCTGTAGATGCCCTCGTGCAGATACAGCCGCGTTGAGGCGCAGCACACCTCGCCCTGCATGAGACAGAAGCCGACGATGAGCGAGTCGACAGCGCCGTCGATGTCGCAGTCCGGTTCCGCGATGAATGCCCCCTTGCCACCGAGCTCCAGCAGTACCTTCTTGATGATCGGCGAGCGCGCCGAGAGCTCGAGGGCTCGCCGGCCCGCCGCGACGGACCCGGTCAGCGAGATCATCCGCACGTCGGGGTGACTCAGAAGCGCCTCACCGGTGCTGCCGCCCGGTCCGGTGACGACGTTTACGACGCCGGCGGGAACACCGGCCTCACGCAGTATCTCTCCGAACATGACCGACGTGACGGGCGCCAGAGACGACGGCTTGAGAACGACGGTATTGCCCGTCGCGATGGCCGGGCAGACACATCTGGTGGCCAGATGCAGCGGGAAGTTCCACGGGGTCACGCAGGCGACCACTCCGTGGGGTTCGTAGCTCGTCCAGTCGAACGCCACATTCCCGGGGAGGGGGATCGTGCTGCCGCGGACCTCCCTTGCCTGGTTGGCGAAGTACTCGAGAGCCCTGATCGAATACGGGATGTCGACGGTCCTCGCCTCAGCGATCGGCTTGCCCACATCTCTTGCCTCCCACTCCGCGAACTCGTCGGAGCGGCGCTTGAGGATGGCGGCGGCTCGGAGCATGGCATCCGCGCGCTCATCGGGATCCGCCTCCGACCAAGAACCGGAGTCGAACGCGGCCTTCGCAGCCTTCACGGCCCTGTCGACATCTGCAGCGGAGGCTTCAGCCACCTTCGCGAGCGGAGCGCCTGTTGACGGGTCGAACGTGGTGAACCACGTTGCGCTTGATGGATCCGTCCAGTCGTTGTCGATGAAGAGCTTCAGTCTCATGGATGCCTACCCCGTATGGTCACGTCACGTCACCGACCGGTGGCTTCTCGGCGAGCTGAGTCGCCCCGTCGATATCAGGTGGTCTGCGAGATGCCGCTTGACAGCCCCCTGATCGACTCCGAGTGCAATCGCAGCGCGATGCTTCGTCGGGAACTCCGCTGGGAGCCGCGCCTCAATCTGATACACCACACGAGTCGGGTACCGTCGTCCCGAATACCTCGCAGCACGAGTGCGGTGGCCGCAGGAGCGTTCTCCGCTACACCCGACCGGCGTCATCGACCAGACCTTCCTCGAGCAGGATCTCCATGACCTTCTCTGCGGCGGCGCGGGTCACCTTCGGGCAGTGTTCAGTGTGGCCGCCCGCGTCCATGAAGCCCTGCAACTCATCTTCGTAGTTTGTGTTGAAGTAGCGCCCCATCAGCCTCTCTTGCACGTCTCTGCAGTTGATGCTCCAGAAGCTCTCCTTGAAACGGTTCATCAGACGCTGCCCCAAGTCGTACGACGGGAAGTTGCTACCGGATTCCCACGTATCCAGGTCTCGCCCCACGAACAGGCTGAGCACCAGCACGCCACCGCTCACGGCGCCGCAGACGTTCCCTGTGTTGGCGCATCCACCGCAGAGTCCGCTGGCCGACTTGAAGACACCCTCGTTGACGACGTCCTCGCCGAGAACCTCACGAAATGCTCCTACCACCGCTTGGGCACATCCGCCGTACGTCATCTCGTTCTGAAACGCGACATCGCCGACCTTCCGGACCAGCGCCAGCTCCTGCTCCTTCATGACCCACTCCTCCTGTCGGATTCACACGTTGACCTCGTCTTGCTACTTGCCGAATACGGTGTCGCCGCTCTTGTAGTCGAGGACCGGAAGTCCATCGAAGCGGACGACCCCGACCGGCACACTGCCGCCCACGGCATTGGCGACCTTGCAGGCCCCTTCGTGGCCGAACCCCGCGCAGAGCTCGATCATCTTGGCTCCTGACGCAGCCAACTCATGCGCCATTGCTTCGGCAGCCTGGTAGTTGGGCACCGCGACGACCTCAAGCTCTACCCCTTCCGGTGCTGGGACCTCACATCGATGCACCTTCGAGTCTGCCCCGGCGGCCAGATACATGTATGCGAACCTCACTGCCACGATCGTCTCCTCTCCGTGCCCAACACTCCGACATGGCCTTCTCCTCGCGGCGTCACGCCGTCGTGACGCGACGCGCTAACCTGGAGATCGAACCGTCTCACAGGCCTTTCTCCAAGAGAAGCAGGGGTTGCTCCATGATCGTCCTGATCCTGCCCAAGAACCGCGCCGTCGGGGCACCGTCCAGCACACGATGATCGCTGGTGAGCGCCAGCATCGTCATCTGGCGTTCCGTCAGCTCGCCCCGGTCGAAGACCGGCATCGGGGTGATCGCCCCGATACCCAGGATGGCGGCCTCCGGCAAGTTGATGATGGGCGTGAAGGTCTCGATTCCCAGCAGCCCCAGATTGCTGATCGTGAAGGTGCCACCCTTGTAGTCATCAGGGCCGAGCTTGCTCTCGCGAGCCAGGCCGACGAGACGGTACAGCTCGGCCGCGATGTCGAACAGACCGCGCCGCGCCGCGCCGCGGATCACCGGCACGATCAGACCGTTGTCACCCAGATCCACGGCAACGCCCACATTCGCTGCGGCGAAGCGCCGCACACCCTCTCCCTCCACGAACTGAGCGTTCGCATCAGGGAACTCCGTCAGAGCGGTGGCCACCGCGCGGACGAACATCGCATCGAACGACAGCTTGACTCCGCGCGCCTCGGCCTCTTCCTTCAGCTCCGCCCGCAGCTTGACGGCGCGGGTCATGTCGCAGCGCATCTGATAGGTGACCTGAGGTGCGGTCTGTGAAGACAGGGTCATGCGCTCGCCGGTGATGCGACGAACACGGTTCAACGGTTTGGTCTCCGACGCCGGCACGACCGTCGTCGGCTTCTCCTCGGCGGACCCGCCAGGCTCGCTGACCGAGTCGGGAGCTAGAGCGGCAGCAAGCAGGAGATCTGTCGACCGTATCCTTCGTTCGGACGACGCGACGAGTGCGTCGAGGTCGATCCCCAGCTCGGCGGCAAGGCGCGCGGCGAGGGGGGTTGCGCGCGCGCCTTGCCGCGGCTGTGACGCGGCAGCCGCCGCCCGCAGCACATCCTGCTCGATGATGCGCTCGCCGACAGGGGGGACGTCGACAAGATCGACCCCCAGTTGACGGGCTTTGGTCCGCGCCCTGGGTGAGGCGAAGACGCGCTGTCCTGGCACCACTCGCGCAGCATTGCCCTCATGGTGCACGGCGGCGGCGACCGCCGCTGGAGTGGGTGTGCTTGGATCGATCGCGGCCGATGCTGCGACCGCAACGGCCGTCTGCGGCACCTTGGGCAGATCCGCCTCGGTCTCTGCCAGATAGCCGATGACGGTGCCGACCGGCACCGCCTCGCCCGGCGCAGCGATGATGCGCGCCAGGATCCCGGCGGCCGGCGACGGCACGTCGGTGGCCGCCTTGTCCGTCTCGACCACCAGGATCGTCTCGTCGCGCTCGACGGCGTCTCCTTCGGCCTTGCTCCACTCGATGATGGTGGCCTCTTCCATGGTGAGCCCGAGTACGGGCATCGTGACTTCGATGATCATGTCGTGGTGCGTCCTTCTCGCTAGGCAGTGTGCAGCGCTCGGCCGGCGGCCGCCAGAGCCGCCTCGCCGAGAGCCTCCGAGAGAGTCGGATGGGCCCGGATGACCGAGCTGAGCTCGTCGAGAGTGACTTCGAGATCGAGGGCCATCACCGCCTCGGCTATCAGCTCGCCGACGTGCGGGCCGACCATGTGGACGCCCAGCACTCGATCGAAGCGCGATTCCGCGACGACCTTGATGAGGCCGACGTCTTCACCTTGCGCCAGAGCGCGGCCGTTAGCGGCAAAGGGGAAGCGGCCGATGGTCACGGGCAGGCCCTTCTCGCGTGCCTGGGCCTCTGTGAGACCGACGCTGGCGACTTCAGGATGCGTGTAGGTCACCGACGGGATCCGCTCGACGACCACCGGGTCGGGATCGAGTCCCGCGAGCTTCTCTACAGCCACTATCGCCTGGCGTGAGGCTGCGTGGGCCAGCAGGGCTTGTCCGGTGACGTCACCGATGGCCAGCACGGAAGGAACGTTGGTGCGCTGGAAGGGGTCGGTGACGATCCACCCCTTGGAGTCGGTCGCGATGCCGACCGCGTCGATGCCGAGGCCTTGCGTGTCTGGGCCGCGACCCGCCGCCGCAAGGATGAAGTCGACGGCAAGGCTGCCGTCCGAGTCACCGTCCAGCTCCACCTTGAGCCTCTTGCCCTGCTCGTCGATCGAGCGCACCGAGGTGCCGGTATGGACTGTGATGCCCTCGGCCTCCAACGCCTTGGCGAGGACACCACTCATCTCGGCATCCTCTCGCGGCAAGACCGCTGGGAGCATCTCGACGAGCGTGACCCGGCAGCCGAGGCGAGCGAAGATGAGGCTCCACTCGCAGCCCACGGCGCCGGCGCCTGTCACGAGCAGGTCGGCCGGTAGTTCGGTCAGCGCCAGGGCGCCGTCGGAATCGATCACCCGGTCGCTGTCGGCGCCCGGCACCGGCAGCAGCGACGGCCGCGAGCCGGTCGCCACGATGATGCGCTCCGCCTCGATCGTCTCCGGCTCGCCGAGTGCGACGCCCTTGCCGGCGCCGATGTCCGCCTTGACCGGCTCGACGCTCAGAGTGGTCGGTCCTGTGAAGCTCGCACGACCCGGCACGACCCTGACCTTGCCGCGCTTGAGCAAGCCTCGCACGCCGTTCTTCAGGCGTCCCACGACCGCGTCGCGACGAGCCAGCGCCGCCGGGTAGTCGATATGGAGTCCCTCGTTGAGAACGACCCCGAACGTCGCTGCCGTACGCGCCTGGTGGGCGACGGCGGCGGTTTCGAGCATCGCCTTGGTCGGGATGCAGCCCCGGTTGAGGCAGACGCCTCCCAGGTGAGAGCTCTCGATGAGCACCACGCCGATCCCGAGCTGGCTTGCCCTCAGAGCCGCGACGTAGCCACCCGGACCAGCGCCGATGATGGCAAGGTCGGTCTTGATCACCGTCTGACTTCCTTCCTCCGAGTGTCGTGTCAGGCTCTCAAGCGGCGACGGTGAGATCGACGCCACGCACCAGTCCGCGAGCCGCGCTGACGATGTCCTCGACCTGAGGCACAGCGCTCGCCTCCAGGGCCATGTTGTAGGGGATCGGGACGTTCTTGCCGCAGACGCGCATTGGGGGGGCGTCCAGGTAGTCGAAGGCGTCCTCCAGGGCACAGCTGATGACCTCTCCCGCGATTCCACCTCTCTCTGGAGCCTGATGGGCGACGAGCAGGCGCCCTGTCTTCTTGAGTGACGTCGCTACTGCCTCGCGGTCGTAGGGCACCAGCGTACGGGGGTCGATGACCTCCAGATCGATGCCTTCTCGCGCCAGGATGTCGGCTGCCTCGACCGCCGCCTGATTCATCACCGAGATGCCGACGCACGTGACATGTCGGCCCTCCCTGAGGACGTTCGCCTCACCGAAGGGAACGGTGTAGTCATCTTCCGGCACCACGCCCTTGACGCCATAGAGCAGCTTGTGCTCGAGGAAGATCACGGGGTTGTCGTCGCGGATGGCCGTCTTGAGCAGCCCTTTGGCGTCGTATGGGGTGCTCGGCAGGACGACCTTGAGTCCGGGGATGTGAGCGAACAGAGCCTCCAGGCTCTGGGAGTGGTGAGGACCGTTGCCGCGACCGGCTCCCTCCTGGGTACGGATCACCAGCGGGACGTCCGCCTTGCCCGTCAGCATCCAGCGCATCTTCGCTGCCTGGTTGCAGATCTGGTCCATGGCGAACATGGAGAAGTCGACGTACATGTACTCGACGAGCGGGCGCAGTCCGGTGAGCGCTGCCCCCAGTGCCATGCCCGTGAATCCGTTCTCGGAGATGGGCGTGTCGCGGACGCGTTCCGGTCCGAACTCGTCGAGCAAGCCCCGTGTGACGCCGAACACGCCTCCGCCGCCCCACACTGCTATGTCCTCCCCCATGATCATGACCGTCTCGTCACGTGTCATCTCCTGACGAAGGCCTTCGTTGAGAGCCTGGACATAGGTCATGACACGCGGCTCATCGCCGGACTTCGCCGCACCGTCTCCGTCTACCGTTGCGCTCATGCGAACACATCCTCCATGATCAATGACGGTTCCGGCTCGGGGCTCTCCTCGGCGAAGCGCACTGCTTCCTCGATGGCCTTCCGGGCCTCCTCGCCCCACGTTCTGACATCCTTCTCCGTGGCGATCGCTTGTTGCACAAGCAGCTCACCGAACTTCGGGATCGGATCGAGCTTCTTCCAGAGACCCGGCTCCTGCTTGTGACGGTAGGTCAGCGGATCGCCCACGTGGTGCCCAAGGAACCTGTAGGTGTGGCAGAAGACGAAGCTCGGCCCGCCCCCTCCTCGCGCTCGCTCTGCCGCCTCCCCGACGGCCATGAAGACGTCGACCACATCCATGCCATCGCACTCGGAACCCGGGATGCCGTACGCATCGGATCGAGCGAAGAAGCCGCGCTCGCCAACGGCGAGCATGTCGTCTACGCAGCCGCTCATCCCATAGAGGTTGTTCTCTACCAGGAAGATGACCGGCAGCTTCCAGATCGCGGCCATGTTGGCTACCTCATGAGCGATACCCTCGTTGAGGGCCCCATCGCCGATGAAGCACACGGTGATTCTGCCGTTGCCCAGCATCTGAGAAGCCAGAGCGGATCCGACGGCGATCCCTGCTCCACCCGCGACAATGCCGTTGGCGCCCAGGATGCCCTTGCTCATGTCCGCGATGTGCATGGATCCGCCGCGACCCTTGCAGTAGCCGGTGGCCTTTCCGAGGAGCTCGGCCATACAGGCCTTCTCGTCGCCGCCCTTCGCCAGGATGTGAGCGTGTCCACGGTGAGTCGACGTGATGTAGTCGTCATCGTGAAGGTTCCATGTGGTCCCGACGACCGTCGCCTCCTGACCCTGCGAAGTGTGGGTGACGCCGCGTACGCGACCAGAGCGATACAGCGTGGCGCACTCCTCCTCGAACTCGCGGATCAAGCACATGCGCCGGTACATCCCGACGAGCCTGTCCTGAGACAAGCCGGTGAGCTCCTCGAGTCGTGCATCCTTCAAGCGGCGGCCCGTCTGGGAGCAAGTGCACTCCGGTGGCTTGCGGAGCACGATCTTGGCGGACTTGGGTGCCACCGTCGCGGTGGCTGGTACCTTAGGTTTGGCCATCTTCATCTCCCGGACCGTCGGGTGTCTTCTGCATCCACCGGCGGCAGTGGCATCGGCTTACTGCCGCGGCGTTGTTGCAGCGTGCCTCGCGTCGCGAGCTCCTTCCGGCAAGGACCCCCACGACTGCTCCTCATGTCGACGCCTCCTCGTACCAGCCGGTGCGCCAGTGCGACAGGCGATGTCACAGCCAGTCGGGATGTACCAAGCCCCCGCATCCGACTGCGCACCGCATCAAAAGCGTATACGGTATACAAACGGCTCCACCAGTATTCTAAGCACAGCCACCGAGACGCCGTCAAGGCGTGCACTGCTGGGGGCCACAGGAATCCTGGCGGGTGCCTACCGCGCTCTTGTGTCCGCGACTCGGAGGTGAAGGCTTTGGTGGTTCGCGTGAACGCACCGACTCCGCCGGATACTGTATACTTGCCTCACATCGGTTTCGAGCGCGCAAGGTCTGGAACCTGGTGTAGATGCGCTCGCCTCTGCTTCGAGGAGGTCGAGTGTGACTCTGACCCGTCAAGGGGCCGCATGTCGCTTCCTCGAACACCAGGCAGGCTGGTGTGGGGTAGTCGTTCGTGACACGATGCAGGCCATCGCGAAATAGGAGTGGGACTGTTCATGAGCAGCTTCGACGTGTCGCCGACGTTAGGGATCGACGCCCCAATCGACCGGGAGACCCTCGGCGACGCAGCCGTCGAGCGAATCAGAGCCAGCATCATGAGCGGTAGCCTGGCCCCAGGCGAGAGGCTAGATCAGGCGGCGCTCGCCAAGCATCTCGGCGTCAGTCGCATGCCCGTTCGTGATGCGCTGCGTCAGTTGGAGCGAGAGGGCTTCGTGGTCGTGCGCAAGGGCAGCGCTCACGTGGTCGACCTCGACAAGCGAGAACTGCGCATGATCTACGACATCCGCGAGGCGCTGGAGCCGATGGCTGCCCGACTCGCGGCACCCCACGCGCAAGACAGCGACATCGAGCGGGTGAGAGCGCTCGTCGAAGCGATGACCGCGGCCGCCCGGCAGAACGAGAGGGCCGCGTACCTGCAGCTCGATCGGGACTTCCATCTGTCCTCCTACCGGCCGTGTGAGAACTCTTGGCTTCTGCAGATGATCGGCGACTTGATGAACGCGACTTGGAGCTACCGCATCGCGGTCGTCTGCGACCCCCACGCCGTTGCCACGACTCATCGCGGGCACCTGGCGATGGTGGAGGCGCTGGCCACCAGGGATGGCGACCGCTTCGCCGCACTCACCCGTCAGCATCTTCATGAGACGGTCGAGGCAATAGAGGCGCTCAAGTAGCGCCACAGCCGGTTCTTGCCGCTGTCCCCTAGGCGAACCATGAGCGACTCTCGATGACCTGCAGCCTGATTCGGGCACGCCCCGGCTTGCCAACCGCAGGCTTCGGCGCCGGGCAGGCGGGCTCCGAGTCGCGGCAATGCGACCGCAGGCGTATCAGAGCCCCAGCAGCGCCGGCAGCTCGCTGAGCGACTCGATGGCCGGAGCGTGGACCGGCTCGCCCCGCTCGGCCAGCTTGCGCTGACGACCTCTGCGGTCCAGCAGGACCGCCAGGGAGAAGCCGGCCGCCAGCGCGCCGCGCATGTCGTCGTACTCGTTGTCGCCGACCATGGCCGCCTCCTCGGGACCGCGGTCGAGGCGCTCGAGGCACGCCAGAAAGATCTCCGGCTCCGGCTTCATCACGCCGACGTCCACCGACGCGACCGCGACATCCACGTAGGGCCCCAGGCCGAAGTGCGTCGTCACGGCCCGCAGGTCGCGGTTCGTGTTGGAGACCAGACCCATCTTCATGGACGCGGAACGCAGGCGCTCCAGGCATGGCTGCACGTCCTCGTAGACGGTGAAGTTGTCCAGGTCCCACCACTCGTCGGCCTGGTAGCGCGCGCACGCCTCGCAGGCCTCCGGCGTCAGACGGCACGCCTCCTCACCCGCCAGGGCACTCACGACCGCCCGCGTCACGGCCGGGATGAGGCTCATGTCGTGCTCGTGACCGTTGGCGGCACGACGCCGCTCGACCGCCTCCCAGGCCGCCCGCTGGGCCAGCGGCCAGCATTCGGGGTCCAGCGTGAGCCCGAAGCGGAGGCCGTTGCGCACGTAGCCCTCCACATCGAATACCGGGCCGGGCCGGATCAGCGTGTAGTCGACGTCGAAGAGGACGGCCCGTATGCCCGGCGGCGACTGCGCGGGATCACGCCGCTCGGGGCTCACCGGCACGACCCGCGGCTCCGCGCCCGTGACCCGGCGACCCTGGCGAGCGCCTCGCCGGCCCGGTACGACGAACGGACGAACGGTCCGGCGACGACGACGAGGCCGATCGACTCGCCGAACGACGTCCATTCCGCGAACTCCTCCGGCGTCACGTACCGGGCCACCGGCAGGCATCCCGGCGCCGGCCGCAGGTACTGGCCGAGAGTGACGACTTCGACGCCGGCCCCATGCGCATCCCGCAGCACCGCTTCGACCTCAGCGCGCGTCTCGCCCAGTCCGAGCATGAGCCCCGTCTTGACGACCGGACGGCACGCGCCGCCGGGGGCAGCGCCACGCGATGACCGCGCGGCGCGGCGCAGCACCTCCAGCGAACGGCCGTAGTCCGCCGCCGGCCGGACGTGGGAGTACAGGCGCGGCACGGTCTCGAGGTTGTGGTTGAAGACGTCGGGGGCGGCGGCCAGCACGGCGCGCAGCGCCGCCTGGTCGCCGCCGAAGTCGGGTGTGAGGACCTCGATGGTGGCGTCCGGCAGCGCCGCCCGCACCTCGCCGATCACGGCGGCGAACCGGGCTGCGCCGCCGTCCGCCAGGTCGTCTCGCGTCACGCTGGTGACGACCACATGCCGCAGCTCGAGCCGCGCCGCCGCCGCCGCGACACGGCGCGGCTCGTCGGCATCGGGCTCGGCGTCCGGCGCGCCGTGACGCACCGAACAGAAGCGGCAGTCGCGCGTACACCGGTCGCCGAGGATCAGGAAGGTCGCCGTGCCGGCGGCGAAGCACTCACCCTTGTTGGGGCAGCGCGCCTCGCTGCAGACGGTGTGCAGGTCGAGGTCGTCGAGCACCCGCGCCGTGGCGCGGAAGGCGCGCGCCGGCGGCACGGCCACCTTGAGCCAGTCGGGCTTGCGGCCGGCGCCGGCCGCTGCGCTCGTGCCGCCGGCGGTCTCCTCGGCGGCTTCGCTCGTACCCGCTACGGTCGCCTCGGCCGCTGCCCCGACGGCTGCGGAGGTGGTCCTGGCGACGGGCCGGACCGCTGCCCCGGCGGCCTCGCTGGTGCCCGCGGCGGCCGTCTTGGCGTGGCCGATCGCGCCACTCCCGGCCGGGGCAGTCGATCCGCGCACCTCTGGCGCCGGCTTCGTCACAGACTGTGCATCCCGCGGCCGGCGGCGGAGAGCGCCGCCTCGCCGACGGCCTCGGAGAGCGTCGGGTGCGCGTGGATCGTGCGCCACACCGCGTCCAGCGTGAGGCCGGCCGAGGCCGCCAGGGCGATCTCGTGGATCAGCTCCGTGACTCGCGGACCCATCATCGAGGCGCCCAGGACCACGCCCGAACCGGCGTCGGTGACGATGCGGATGAAGCCGTCGTTCTCCTCTTCCACGACGGCCTTGGAGTTGCCGTTGAAGCGCACGTGGGCGACCTCGATGTCCACGCCCTGAGCCGCGGCCCTGTCCTCTGTCAGCCCGCAGGTGGCCACCTCGGGGTGGGTAAAGACGCAGTTGGGGACGACCCTGCGGTCGACCTCGAGCCGCGAGCCGGTGACGGCGTTCTCGGCCGCGATGGCGCCTTGATGGTAGGCCCAGTGCGCCAGCATCGGCACGCCGGCCGCGTCGCCGGCGGCGAAGATGCCGTCAACCGTGGTCCGCGCCGTCTCGTCGACCTCGATGAACCCGTGCTCGTCGATACCGACGCCGACGTTTTCGAGGCCGGCGCCGGCGCTGACCGGACGCCGTCCGACGCTCTGCAGCACCAGATCGGCTTCGACGGTGGCGCCGCCGGCCAAGCGCAACGTCACGCCCGTCTCGTCGGCGTCCACGGCCTCGACCTTCGTCTTGACGTGAGCGGCGATGCCACGCTTCTTGAACGCCCGCTGCAGCGACTGGCCCACGCGCTTGTCCTCGCCCGGCAGCAGTTGATCGAGCAGCTCGACCACCGTCACCTGCGAGCCGAGCTCGGCGAAGACGGCGGCGAACTCGCAGCCGATCACGCCGCCGCCGATGATCGCCAGCCGCTGCGGCAGCTCCTCGATGCGCAGCAGCTCGTCGCTGGTGACGATGCGGGGGTCGTCGGGCAGGAAGGGCAGCCGCACCGGCTCCGAGCCGGTGGCGACGATGACGGCGTCACCCTCCACATGGTGCTCGGCGCCGTACTCGACGACGCGCGGCGTCACCAGGCGGCCGCGCGCCGGCGCGACCTGGACCTTGCGCGCCTTGAGCAGCTGCTCGACGCCGCCGCGGAGCTGCTCGCTCGAGGCTCGCGTGTGCGCCATGACGGCCGCGAAGTCGATGCCGGCCTCGGGCACCACGACGCCGAAGCCGGCGCTCTCCCGCGCCTGCCGCAACCGCTCGGCGCTGGCCACCATCGACTTGGTCGGTATGCAGCCGCGGTTGAGGCAGGTGCCGCCGATCTCGCGACCCTCGACCACGGTCACGGCGGCCCCGAGCTGGGCCGCGCGCAGCGCCGCCACGTAGCCGGCCGGTCCTCCACCGAGCACGATCACCTTGGCCATCGCCGTCACCTCACCGTCCTGTCGCCGTCTCGTGCAGCCGCTCGCGCAGCGCCTCGCTGAAGGATACCCACACCGCCTCGCCCGACACACGGCGCGCCGACTCCAGACCCTCGCCGCGCCACGGCTCGCCGACCAGGCCTTCAAGCGCCACGATGAGCTCCTGCGGAGGGCGACGCATCAGGACGCTGCCATGCACCAGCGCCGCACCGGCTCGTCGTACCTGCGCCACGGCCACGACCTTGCCGTAGTCGGTGTGCAGGTCGTGACGCAGGCTGGTCGAGAAGCACAGCGCCGAGCGCCGGTACGGCTCGTCGCGGTCGGCGGCCACGCCGACGCCGGCGGCCGCCAGCGCGTCGGCCATCGCCGCCGACACCAGCCGGTACGGCTCGTCGACCCCCGAGTCCCGCCGGCGGGCACCCTCGGCGCCGGACCACCCGGCCGGGAACGCCACCGCGAACGACCACTCGAACCCGGCGCCGTGCAGCACCGCGCGGCCGCCCGAGGGCCGTCGCACCACATCGAACGGCAGACCAGCCGGCGGCGGGACGTCGCCCTCGCTCACCGGCGCGCCGAGCGCGCGCAGCGGCACGCCGTCCTCACGCAGCGCAGCAGGCCGGGAGGCGTCGTCCTGCCGCGGCAGGACCGCAGCGGCCGCCGGAAGCCGCTGAAACCTGCCGAGCGAGACCGCCGGCGGCGACCACAGATAGCGCCGCAGGGTGACCCAGCGCGCCTCCGCCAGCAGGCCTGCGTCGATGGCCATCTGCACGACTCCCGGAGCGGTCAGCTCCGGCAGCCGCCGGACGCCCGGCGGGTCCTCGAGACCCGGATGCGTGCGCTCCGTCACCGTCACCGTGCCGGGCACACCCCCATCGTCAGCCGGACCCTTCGGGCTCCACGCCGGCGCGCAGCACCGGCTTGCGGACGGCACGGACCTCATCGAGCCGCCGCACAGGCATGGTGTGTGGCGCCTCCTGCAACAGCTCCGGCTGCGTCCGCGCCTCGTCGACCACCGTGCGCATGATCTCGATGATGCGGTCGAGCGACTCCCTGCTCTCGGTCTCGGTGGGCTCCACCATGAGCGCCTCGGGCACGATGAGCGGGAAGTAGGTGGTCGGCGGATGGATGCCGTAGTCGAGCAGCCGTTTGGCCACATCGAGCGTCCTGACGCCGTGCTCCCGCAGCGGCTCGCCGCTGACCACGAACTCGTGCATGCAGCGGCGGTCGTAGGGGACGTCGAAAAGCTCCCGCACGCCCTCGAGGAGGTAGTTGGCGTTGAGCACCGCCATGTCGCTGACGCGCTTGAGACCCTCGGCGCCGAGCCCGCGGATGTACGCGTAGGCCCGCACCAGCACGCCGAAGTTGCCGTAGAACGTCCGCATGCGGCCGATGGACTGCGGCCGGTCCCAGTCGAAGCGCAGGCGGCCGGCCTCGGCAGGATCACCGGCACCTGTGTCACCCGGGACCGCTCCCGATTCACCCGGCATCGCTTCCGCGTCGCCGGCTTCCCCGACGATCACCGGGATCGGCAGGAACGGCTCCAGGATGTCGCGCACCGCCACCGGACCGGCGCCCGGCCCGCCGCCGCCGTGCGGCGTGCTGAACGTCTTGTGCGCGTTGAAGTGCACGATGTCGAAGCCCATGTCCCCGGGCCGCGAGCGGCCCAGCACGGCGTTGGCGTTGGCGCCGTCGTAGTACAGCAGCCCGCCGGCCTCGTGCACCAGCCTGGCGATCTCGACGATGTTCGGATCGAACAGACCCAGCGTGTTGGGGTTGGTGAGCATGAGCCCGGCGATGTCGTCGTCGACCATGGCGCGCAGCGCACCGATGTCGACGCCGCCGCGCTCGTCGCTCTGGATGGCCAGCACCTTGTAGCCGGCCAGCACCACGCTGGCCGGATTGGTGCCGTGGGCGCTGTCGGGGATGATGACCGTGCCCGGTGAGCGGCCCTGGGCGTCGTGGTAGGCTCGCATCAGCAGCAGGCCCGTCAGCTCGCCGTGCGCCCCGGCGGCCGGCTGCAGCGTCGCCGCGTGCAGGCCGGCGATCTCCGCCAGCCAGCCCTCAAGGCGCTGCATGAGCAGCAGCGCACCCTGCACATGCTCTTCGGACTGATACGGATGCAGGCCGCGGAAGCCCTCCAGGGAACAGGCGCGCTCGTTGATCCTCGGGTTGTACTTCATCGTGCACGACCCGAGCGGGTAGGGCCCGGTGTCGACGCCGTAGTTGAGCGTCGAGAGGTGCGTGTAGTGCCGGACGAGGTCGATCTCGGCGACCTCCGGCAGACGCGCCGGCTCGCGGCGCTGCCGGTCGGACGGGATGAGGTCGTCGATGTCTCGTGCGGGCACGTCGCAGGCCGGCGCGGCCGACGCCCGGCGGCCCGGCCGCGAGAGCTCGAAGATGGTCTGCCGCTCGCTCATGCCGCACCTCCGCCGGCGTCGAGATGTCTGGCCAGGACGTCGACGAAGGCGTCCATCTGAGCCTTCGTGCGACGCTCGGTGACGGCGATCAGCAGCACGTCGTCGAGCCCTTCGTAGAAGCGTCCGGCGTCGAAGCCGGCCAGGAAGCCCTGCGGCTCCAGGGCACGGACCACCTCGGCCGCCGGCACCGGCAGACGGACGGCGAACTCGCGGAAGACGGCGCCCACGGTGTACGGCTCCACTCCGGGCAGCGCCAGCAGCCGCTCGCGCAGATAGTCGGCCTTGCGGGCGCAGAGCAGCGCCAGGTCGGGCAGGCCCTGCGTGCCGAGCCAGCCGAGATACACGAGCGCGGCCAGCGCGTTGAGGGCCTGGTTGGAGCAGATGTTGGAGGTCGCCTTCTCGCGGCGGATGTGCTGCTCGCGGGTCTGGAAGGTCAGTACGTAGCCGCGCCGCCCCTCAGCATCGACGGTCTCGCCGACAAGCCTGCCCGGCATCATCCGCACCAGATCGCCGCGGACCGCCATGAAGCCCAGGTGCGGTCCGCCGAAGCTCATCGGCTGGCCGAGCGGCTGACCGTCGCCGACGGCCACGTCGGCGCCGTAGGCGGCCGGCGACTGCAGCACGCCCAGCGACAGCGGGTCGCAGACGGCCACGAACAGAGCGCCGGCGTCGTGCGCCACGGCGGCCGCCTGGTCCATGTGCTCGAGGCCGCCGAAGAAGCTCGGTGTCTGCACGATGACGGCCGCCGTCTGGTCGTCGACGGCGTCCCGCAGGGCGTCGACCGACGTCAGGCCGCCGTCGCATGGCACCTCGATCACGTTGCCGCCGCAGCCCTGCGGCGCGCAGCCGTAGCTCTCGGTATGCAGCACCTGCCGGTACTCGGGGTGCACGCCGGTCGAGACGACGATGCCGCTGCGCCTGGTCTTGGCGCTCGCCAGGAACGCCGACTCGGCGACCGCCGTGCCGCCGTCGTAGAGCGAGGCATTGGAGACGTCGAGGCCGGTGAGCTCGCAGACGGCGGTCTGGTACTCGAAGATCGACTGCAGGACGCCCTGACTGCGCTCCGGCTGGTAGGGCGTGTAGGCCGTCAGGAACTCGGAACGGGAGACCAGCGCGTCGATGACGGCCGGGACGTAGTGATCGTAGACGCCGGCGCCGAGGAAGGAGACGAGCTCGCTCGCCGGCACGTTGCAGGCCGCCAGCGACGTCATCTCAGCGGCCAGCTCCGCCTCGGAGAGACCGGCCGGCAGATCGAGCGGCCGGTCGAGGCGCACCTGCTCCGGGACGTCGGCGAACAGCTCGTCGAGGGACGCCGCGCCGACGGAGGACAACATGGCGCGGACGTCCTCCTGGGAATGGGGCACGTAGTCCGTGGCTCCTCCTCTCAGTCGCTCACGCGGTGCGCGCTCACGCCTCGGCCAGGTAGGCGGAGTACGCGTCTGCGTCCATCAGCGCCTCGACCTCGGCCGGGTCGCTGAGGCGCACGCGGATGAGCCATCCATCGCCGTAGGGGTCGGAGTTGATCAGCTCGGGCTCGTCGGCCAGCTTCTCGTTGACGGCCACGATCTCGCCGGCGACCGGCGCGTAGACGTCGCTGACGGCCTTGACCGACTCCAGCTCACCGTAGGTGTCGCCGCCGGTCACCGGACCCTCGTCGGGCAGGTCCACGTAGACGATCTCGCCGAGAGCGTCCTGCGCATACCATGTGATCCCGAAGGTCGCCTCGTCGCCGTCGACCCGCACCCAGTCGTGCTCCTTGTAGTACTTCAGATCTGCCGGATAGCTTTCGTCCGCCATCTCTCCTCCTCGACTGTCGTCTGTCTTCATCTGTCCGCGACCGACACGGCAGCGCCGGTCGGCCGGCGCTCACGATCGACCGCCTCCGACCTGCCGGCCGGCACAAAAAAGGGACAGGGCGATGACTGCTCATCACCCTGTCCCGCATCCGAGGCGCCGCACAGCACCGAGCTTTCAGGGACCCGTCCGATCGCGCTCCGTTTGCCTGAGAGTTTCGGTGGCTGTCGCCACCTTGCCCCTTCGGCGCCCGCCGGCCGCTGGGCCGACAGGGCTCTCACGTGACCCTCATCCGGGCGTCCGTCGATCACACCGACAAGAGCCTTATAGCATCGCGCCCGCCGGCCGGTCAACGTGCGGCCGTGCTCTGGACGTCGTCCTCACCGCCGAGAACCTCACCGTCGCTGCGGGAGCCGGCCTGCGCATCGGCCCCGGAACCGTCCTCGGAATCTCCGCGAGCCTCATCCCCGGCGGCCGCCGCCGAGCCGCCCTCGGTCTCGGAGGCGGAGCCGCCCTCGGCATCGACATGGGTCCCGCCCTCGTCGGCGTCCCTTCCGAGCCCCCCGTCCAGTGTGAGCAGCGGCCCGTACAGGTCAGGCCGGCGGTCGCGGAAGAACGGCATCTCGCTGCGTTTGCGAGCCGCCGCGTCGAGGTCGATGGTCGCCAGTACGATGTCCTCCCTGTTCGCCGAAGCCTCGATCAGCACCTGCCCGTCGGGACCGGCGATGAAGGAGGAGCCGAAGTACGTCTGCATGTGGCGGCCGAGGTGCTCGCTACCGACCCGGTTGGCGGCCACCACCGGCACCATGTTGGCCCCCGCGTGCCCCTGCATGGTCACCTGCCAGTGCGGCTTCCAGTCGATGTCGTCGCAGACCGGCGCGTCGCCGTTGGCGGTGGGGTAGAGCAGGACCTCGGCACCGCGCAGCGCCATGATGCGGGCGCATTCGGGGAACCACTGGTCCCAGCAGACGCCGACGCCGATCGTCGCGTAGCGCGTCTGCCACGTGAGGAAGCCGGTATCGCCGGGGCTGAAGTAGTACTTCTCGTCGTAGCCGGGGTCGTCGGGGATGTGGCTCTTGCGGTAGTACCCGAGCACACTGCCGTCGGCATCGACGATGGCGACTGTGTTGAAGTACACGGTGTTGGCCTTCTCGAAGAAGCTCACCGGCAGCACCAGCCCGAGCTCGGCGGCAAGCTCGCCCATGCGTGCGACCGTGGGGTGATCTTCGCGCGGCCGGGCGAGCCCGAAGTGCATCGGCTCGCCCGCATCGTCGACCGGGAAGTACTCCGTCTCGAAGAGCTCCGGCAGGCACACGATCTGCGCGCCACGAGCCGCCGCCCTGCGGACGAGCTCCTCAGCCTTCTCGACGTTCTCCTCAGGGTCCGGGGTGCAGGTGAACTGCACCGCCGCCAGGGTCACCTGTCGCATGAGGTACCTCCGCTCTCGGCCTCCGCCGACGTGCCTGGGCTGCGCCGGCGCCAGATGAAGATGCCCGCGGCGCCCAGCAGCACGATCGCCGACGCGCCCGCCGCTACCACGATCTCGGTGCGCGACGACCGGCCGTCGTCGGTCTTCGCCGCTTGAGCCGGCGGGCGCACCTGCAGGTAGCTGGCGATGCTCTCCCCGTTGAAGAACGCCCCCCCGACATCCGCAGGACTCCGCACCCAGCCGGTCCAGCGGGAGACGTTGTACGCCTGCACCTCCTCTGGATACGCCAGCACGATCACCGGCGCCTGATCGTAGAGCGTCTGCTGCATCTGCAGCAGCAGCTCCCGGCGTAGATCTGAATCGGTCTCTCTGCGTTCGGCATCGTGCAGACGCTCGTAGTCGGCCGACGTCCAGAAGCTGTGGTTGCCGCCCCCGATCGTCATCGCCGTGAAGCCGGCGAGCAGCGCGCTCTCGCTGTCCGAGGTCTCGATACGCTCGATCAGCAGGTCGAAGTCGGGGTCGGGAGCCCCGTCGACCCGGCGCTCGACCTTGGAGCGCAGCGACTCCGGATCGGCCTCCTCGGCCGTCACCAGCACACCGATCTGCTCGAGTCGGCCGGTGATGAGCTTGGCGGCGCGCTGGTCGCTCCTGGACGTCGACGAAACGAGCAGGCGCAGCGAGACGACTTCGCCGTCGTGTTCGCGCACGCCGTCGCCGTCGGTGTCGACGTACCCGGCGGCGTCGAGTTGCGCGGACGCGCGCTCCAGGTCGCCGCCGACGACCTCCTCGGCGGACGGCTGCCAGCGATGTCCGAGCCCGTCGGCGTGGCCGCGCGGGGGCACGACACCGACCCCCGGCAACGCCGACCCCCGGTACGCGATGCGAGCGACCGCCTCGGTGTCGATGGCCCACGCCACGGCGCGACGGAACTCGGGGTCGCGCAGCGCCGGATGGCCGCCGGACGATCCCGTGAAGCAGTTGAACACGAGCCGGTCCTGGGCACCGGTCACGACGGCCACCGTGGCGAGGGCGTCGTTCGCGCGCAGCCGATCGGCCTGCCCCGGCCGGATGCCGAAGGCTCCGTCGAGAAGACCGGCCTCGAGGTCACGGGCCATGGTGCCGGCGTCGCCGTAGGAGAGCAGCAGCACCTCGGAGATCTGCGGCTGCCGCCCCCAGTAGTCAGGGTCGACGGTCAGACGCACGAACGCGCCCGGCCGCCACTCCGCCAGGCGGAAAGGGCCCGAACCGCTGAGGGCCATGTCCGGATCGAGCCCCTCCGTCAGCATCGCGGTGCTACCGCGGGGCAGGATCGGGAGCTGCAGGTCCGGCAGATCGGCTCGCGGCCGCGAGCACTCGATGCGCACCGTGTGGTCGTCGAGCGCCGCGACCTCGCGCACGTCTGCGAGAGACCCGGACGACAGATCGTGATCCGAACCGAGGACTGCACGATACGTCGCCACCACGTCCTTGGCATCGACCGGTCGCCCGTCCGACCAGGTCGCATCGTCACGGATGACGAAGGTCCACGTACGGCGGTCCGCCGAGACCGACCAGCTCTTCGCCAGGCCGGGCACCGGAGTCAGGTCCTCGCTCGACGAGCCGACCAGGCGATCGGTCGTCAACAGCCAGACCTCCCGCGCCACCACCGACGGGTTCCCGAGAAGATCGAGGCTGCGCAAGCCGTCCACGACCCCGAGGCGCAGCTTGACGCCGGCGCCGGGGCGCGGCGAGTCCTCGGCAATCGGAGCGGCTGACGCCGGCGCCCACCCCGGCACCGAAAGGACGCCGCCGCAGACCGTCGCCGCGAGCAGCGTCGCGACGCATGCATGCCACGCGGCGCGCACCGTCCCACTCCGCCCCGATCGCATCGACCACCTCCGCCACGTGTCGGATCGCACGTGAGCGCCATCGCCTCGATGGGCCGAGTCCCGGCCTCGCCCATCCCGTCCGTTCCATGCTAGACCAGCGCGAGGCGAGCGCAAAGGCCACCCGCAGCAGGAAACCGGCGGCTAACGCGGCGCCCAGAGAAATGCTACCGGTACTTCGTGGCCGGCTCACCTCGGACCCATCTGCTCCTCTTCTTCGGACGCCACGATCATCGGCGTCAGAGCGTCCTCACCGGGAGGGCGCGACCAAGGGAGGTACGGGTATGAAAGCACTCGGCGGGAGGTCGGCCGGATCGCGCGGCCGGCGTCGCATCGTCGCCCTGGCCGTGGTCGGCGCGCTGGTCGTGGGTGCCGTGGCACTGGCCGCGACAGCCTCGGCGGGCAAGAAGGCGCAGCGGTGCACGCCGAAGGAGCCGGCGGCCAAGAACATCATCGTGATGATCAGCGACGGCTGCGGCTACAATCACGTTCTCGCCACCGACTACTACCAGTACGGCAAGACAGGCAAGCAGATCTACCAGAAGTTCCCCGTGCGCGTCGGCATGAGCACCTACTCGGCCAACAATCCCGCGGGCTACAACCCGGCTCAGGCCTGGACCGACTTCACCTACGTCAAGTCGGGCGCCACCGACTCCGCGTCCGCCGCGACCGCCATGTCGACCGGCTACAAGAACCTTGACGGCACGATCGGCATCGACATCTACAAGTCACCGCTCTACCACATCGCGCAGTACGCGGAGACGATCGGCAAGGCGACCGGCGTGGTCTCTTCCGTGCAGTGGTCCCATGCGACGCCGGCCGGGTATGTGGCGCACAACGTCAGTCGCAACAACTACACGCAGCTCGCGGCCGAGATGATCAACAACTCCCGGACCGATGTGATCATGGGCGCCGGCAACCCGCTCTATGACGACAACGGCCAGCCGAAGGCGACGCCGTCGTACACGTACGTCGACCAGCCGACGTGGGACGCCCTGGCCGCCGGCACCGCCGGCGGCGACGCCGATGGTGACGGCGTGGCCGATCCGTGGAAGCTCATCCAGAGCGAGGCCGACTTCGCCGCTCTCACCGTCGGCACAACGCCGAAGCGCGTGTGCGGCACGCCTCAGGTGGCCACGACGCTGCAGCAGTCCCGCGGCGGCGACGCCATGGCCGAGCCGTACGACGTGCCGTTCAACACGAACGTGCCCGATCTCGCCACCATGACCAAGGGCGCGCTCAACGTCCTTGACAACGACAGCGACGGCTTCTTCCTCATGGTAGAAGGCGGCGCCGTCGACTGGACCGGCCACGCCAACCAGCTTGGTCGCCTCATCGAAGAGGAGATCGACTTCAACAGGTCGGTTGAAGCGGTCTGCAAGTGGGTCGAGAAGAACAGCAACTGGAACGAGACGCTCATCGTCGTCACCGGCGACCACGAGACCGGCTATCTGACCGGCCCCGGCTCCAACCCCGGCTGGAAGCCGGTCGTCAACAAGGGCAAGGGCAACGTGCCCCTCGTGCAGTGGAACAGCGGCAGTCACACCAACTCGCTGATCCCGCTCTATGCCAAGGGCGTCGGCGCCCGGCTGCTGAAGAAGGCCGCGAACGAGTACGACATGGTCCGCGGCCGCTACCTCGACAACACCGAGCTCGGCGGACTTCAGTTCGACCTTCTCAAGTAGGTCGACCGAGCAGCGCGGGGCGGGTCCTCACGGATCCGCCCCGTTTCCTTTTCCGGATGTCCCACAACTCGAGCACCGCTCGGGTCCGCCGGCAATGAGGATGGACCGGGACCTACGCGCGACGGAGGCGCGCGGCCAGCACCCTCGGCCAGCCGCCGAGCCACTTGAGCCGGCGCTGTTGCGACTGCACGCACGTGGCGCACCAGTCGTCGTCGGGATGACCGCTCGTCGGCGGACAACGCGGCAGCAGGCGGGCGCCGTCCGTCAGGTGGACCGGCCACTGCACGGCCAGCGACCTGTCGATGCCCTCGCGCCAGTGCCGGTGGAAGGCCGGATCGGCGCTGATGAAGCGCCGCAGGAGGCGCCCCGTCGCCTCGGCGTCCCAGAGCGCCCAGTGGCGATGCTTGATGTCGATGCCGGCCGCTCTGCACAACGGGTCGAGGGCACGTGAGACGCCCGGCATGTAGTGACCCGCCAGATCCATGGTGCAGACACCGGCCCGCGGGCCGAGCCCCACGTCGAACCCGGCCGTGAGAAGCTCGTGATGCAGGAAGTAGCTGTCGAAGGCCAGATTGTGAGCTACCAGGACGCGATCGGCGCATGAGGTCGCCAGCAGCCCCGCGATCTCCGCGAAGCGCGGCGCGTGCGCTACATCTCGATCAGAGATGCGGTGGATCTGCGTGGCGGCGACGGGGCGACCGGGATCGACGAGCGTCGTCCAGCCTCCGGTCGGCGCTCCGAGCGGGTCGAGCATGATCACGCCGACCTCGATGACCCGGTCGCCGTCGACCCACGAGAAGCCGGTGGTCTCGAGATCGATCACGGCGAAGCCGCGCAACCCCTTGCCGGCCCCCAGGGCACGATGGATGCCGTAGCGACGGAAGAGCCTCAGCGTGACCTCCTCGTACCGGACCCACCGCAGCCTTCAGGGCCATCGTGCGGGGCCCCCGCCGATGTCTCACTGTAGCATGCTGCCGGCGACGGGACCATATACGTTCTTGATAGCGGCGGCCGGCGTCGCGACACGGCGGCCGTGATCCTCACCAACCGCTGCTCCCGGGGCCGCCCTTGAACGGCCCCACGACGTCGGCGGTGATCCAGCCCCCGTAGAAGTCGCCCGGCTGCGCGGTCACCGGCTCGTCGTCGACGAAGCACGCGTCGACGCGCGACGGATAGAAGGCGATGGCGCCCCTGAGCGTCTCATAGCCGGGTGTCGGGTCCGGATAGGTCCAGCCGGCGTCCTTCGACACGCGGTCGCCGACCCGCAGCGTCACGTAGGAGGCGCGCCCCTTGAACTCGCAGAACGTGTGCCACGAGCTCGGCTCAAGGTACTGCAGCCGGACGTCCTCGGGAGGGATGTAGTAGACCGGCGGATGACTCGTCTCGAGCACCCGCTGCGCATGCGTGGTCTCGGCGACGACCTCGCCGTTGAACACCACTCGCACACGCCGAGACGTGTGCTCCACTCGTGGCGGGCGGGGGTAGTCCCACACAGACTCCTGCCCGGGGCCGGGCTCCTGGCGGCGCTGTCTCATGAGCACCATGTACCCGCTCGAGCAGGGCGCGACGCGTGTGCTGGTTTCACACCTCACGACAGGTGAAATCCTCGGCTTGAGGGGCCCGAGCCGGCGACCGACGAGGAGGAACGCGATGACAGACACCGACACCCGGTCGAGCACGCCGACGAGCGATCTTCTGGACGAGGCGCGGCGGCGCTGGGCTCACCAGCGTACGCTGCCCTACGCGGTGCACGGTGACGGTCAGGTCTGCCGCTGTGCCGTGAAGTGGCGTGTGGAGACGCTGGCGCGCGGCCTCTCGCGCCCGGAACTCTGGGGGGAGTAAGTACCGGCCGTTGGGGGGAGTAAGTACCGGCCGCTCACGCGATCGGACGCTGCATATCCCCGCCCCACCGGTCGGGCGCTGGTCAGGCTGTCTCGGGCTGGCCGTCCTGCGCGGGAAAGAGCTTCTTCTTGTAGTACCCGTCGGCCGTGTAGACCGCCGCCAGCGGATTGTGACCGAGCACGCGGTCCTTGACCGCCAGCACCGTCACCGGGGCGTGCGAGTGGCGCAGGAACAGTGAGTCGTGACCCACACAGAGGCCGAGCATGACGTTGAGCTGCGTCTCGGCCTTCTCGAGCCGCCGCGCCTGACCGATCGGGTTGCACATCGGCTCGAAGGTCCCCGGCTCGATCTTCTCGTTGTCGGCGATGCCCAGCGACTCCTTGGGGTGGCTGCCGTTCTTGCAGACCACCGAGTCGACGGTGAAGCCGTTGGCACGCAGGATACGGGCGAAGACCTCCGCCTCACGGCGCAGACCGATACAGAAGGCGATGCCGAGACGTTCATAGCCGCAACGACGGGCGAAGTCCATGATCTCCTGGACACGCGTGAGCCGGCAGTAGCCGCTCGCCTCCACGAGCGCCGCCTGATGCGCCAGGGTACGGTCCGGCTCACTCAGGTAGGCGGCGAGATCGTCGGCGACGTCCGGCTCGGTGCTCGGGCACCCGGCCGGCGCATCGGTGAGATCCTCCGTGTCGCACGAGAGCTTGCGGCACGACGCACAGGCATACATCACATACATCCTTCCTCGTCGGCGATCATCGGCGCCGAAGCTGACGCTCCCGTCACGCCCCGCTCACGATATGCGAACAGACGCAGAGCAGAGTCGGTCGGTCGGTCGGTCGGTCGGTCGGCCCCACTGTGACGTCGTCGGAGGAGAGCGTCAATGGTCAGAGCACGTGTCGTCGAGACCGACAGCGGGATCCAGGGGGACTTCAACGTCGAGGCGTACGACCGCATGCAGCGGTACCTCCGCGACCGCGGCTGGATCGAGACAAAGCAGATCGTCGAGAGCGGCATCGACGCCGGGCGGGCGCTCGAAGTGGGGCCGGGGCCCGGCTATCTGGGCCTCGAGTGGCTCAAGCTCACGCGCCGGACGCGCCTCGTCGGCCTGGACATCAGCCCCGACATGATCACCCTCGCCGGCCGCAACGCAGCCGACTACGGCCTGACCGACCGGACCGACTACGTGCTGGGCCGCGGCGAGCAGCTGCCGTTCGCCGACGCCGAGTTCGACGCGGCGTTCACCAACGGGTCGCTGCACGAGTGGAGCGACCCGCAGGCGACCCTCGAAGAGATCTGGCGGGTGCTCAAGCCGGGCGGGCGTCTGTTCGTCTCGGACCTGCGCCGGGACATGCTGCCGCCGATGCGCTGGTTCCTGTGGATGGCCACCCGGCCGCGCGAGATACGACCCGGGCTCGCCACCTCCATCGACGCAGCGTACACGCCGCGGGAGCTGAAACAGATCATCGACGGGTGCGCCCTCTGTGGGCGAGCGACCGTCTCGAGCAACCCGCTCGGTCTCACGGTGAAAGCTCGCAAGACGTTCTGATCGCGCCGACCCGACGCCCGGCACTGGGAAACGCGCGCCGACTGGTTCACACTATGCAAGGAGCGGGTGGCCCGGCGGCACGCGGGGTCCAGTCGCGCGCCGGCGGTCTGGTCGCTCACGGGGATCCGGCAGCCGCGGGCGGTCCGGCGGCGTGCGCCAGGCGACACCCGGTGATCAGACGGGCAGGGACGCGGGATCGTGGACACCTCAGGCTACGACGAGCTCAAGCAGGCGGTGATCGATGGTGACGGCTCGGCAGCCGAACTGACCGGGCGGCTGCTGACGCAAGGCCATGCTGCCAGGCAGATCCTCGAAGACGCCCTGCTGCCGGGCATGGACCTCGTCAGCTGGCGCATGCGCACCGATGCGTCGTGCTTCTTGCCCGAGGTGCTCCTGTCTGCCCGCACCATGCAGTCCTGCCTCGATGTCCTCAAACCGCACCTCATCGACCCGGCCGCGGACACCCTGGCGACCGTGGCTCTCGGCACGGTCCAGGGTGACGTGCACGACATCGGCAAGAACATCGTCGCCATCATGCTGCGGGCGGCCGGGTTCAACGTTCTCAACCTCGGCGTCGACATCTCCCCGGCCCAGTTCGTGGCGGTCGTGCAGGAGCACGAGCCGATCATCCTCGGCCTCAGCGCCCTGCTCAGCAGCACGCTGCGGCGCCTCGGCGAGACGATCGCAGCGCTGGAAGACGCCGGCCTGCGAGACCGCGTGAAGGTCGTCTGCGGCGGCGCCCCGGTCACCCGGGCGTTCTGCGACGAGATCGGCGCCGACGCCTATGCGGCCGACGCCGGGATGGGCGTCGAGAAGTGCAAGGAGCTGGCCGGCGGCGCCTGGCTCGGGGCGCGCGGCGACGGATCGGACTCCCGCGGCGACAGCTGAGCCGCGCTCAGGTCTCCGGCGCCATCCCGTAGCTGCGCAACAGTCTCACGGTGTGCGTCGAGAGACGCGGCTGCCACTTCCGGCGGCCCGGCTCCACGGCGTGCCAGACATCGTAGAAGTCCCGGTTCCTGAGCCGGCAGGCGCCGACGAAGTCGATGTACGGGATGCCGTAGTGTGCGGCGAGTCCACGACACGAGGCACGGTACTTCCGCACCGCCCTGTTGAAGGCGGTCTTGATGGCGGCCGTGTTGCGGGGCGCCTCGAGCAGGACCGGGTGCAGGCCGCGCTGCTGACACACCTCGATGAGAAGCGTCAGTTCGGCGAGGTTGTGCGTGTAGTTCTTCAGAAAGACGGGGTACCGGCGCTTGACCCAGTCGCGGACCAGCGCCTGCTTCTTCGCGGCACTCAGGATGCGCCTGGTGCTGTAGCGATGCTGGTCGTAGCTCGCCGGAGGCGGCGCGGGAGCCGGCAGGGTCACCGCGGCGTCGGATGGAGCGGCCACGAAGCGGACCACATCGATGCCGATGAACACGATCGTCGGGTGGTCGGGGAGATGATCGACGAGCTTGCGGTCCTGCGTGAAGGTCTGGTTGGTGGAGCCGAGGTTGTACGCCGTCACCGTCATCCCGGCGGCGCGGCCGATCGCCTTCGACCAGCTTGCGTCGGTGATGGTCGACTCGCGCGTCGTCGAGGTGCCGAACATGACGACCAGCGGCCCCTCCGGCGGCGTCTCCTTCAGATGGGCGATCACCTGCCGGGCGTGGTGCCAGTCGGCAGTGCCCTCGAGGAGGCGAGCCGTCGCCGTGCGTCCGGCGGCGTCGGCGGATGCCGGTGCGACGCCGGCAGAGGCGATGAAGGCCACGAGGAGGAGGACCATCCCGCACAGCACACACGCCGCCACGAGCCGCGACGTCTTCGCGACCGGTCCTGATCTTCCCTGCCTCATGTGCCGCACCCCTTCCGACCCGATCCCGCCGCCGACTTCCGGACCCTTCTGTGAGTGCCGTCATGGCCCGAGGACGACGGACCGCTTCATCTCGACAACGATCGGCGCCACCGGGAGCTGTCGCTCCTTGCCGGCCACCCGGTCGACAGAGAGCCTCGCGGCACCGGGGACCGGTCACGACGATCGCACCGCTCCAAGCCGGCAGTCGCCGTCGAGCCGACTGGAGCGAGCCGACTGTAGCAGAAGAGCGATCGAGGCGGTCCGGCGACCGTCGATGCCCGCAGGCTGATATCGTCATGGCGTGCCCGGCCACAGCATGCCGGTCGCGTGACGCCGAGGCACCGCGTGCCGTGTGGGACCGGTCACGCAGAAGACGCGGGGAGAGGAGCGCCGCATGGATCCCGCCGAGTTCCGCCGCCTGGGCCACGATCTGGTCGACTGGGTCGCCGACTACCGGGCCGGCATCGAGGACCTGCCGGTGATGAGCCGCGCGCAGCCCGGCGAGATCGAGGCTCTCTTGCCGGCCGAGCCGCCCCGCAGGGCCGAAGGTCTCGCCGACATCGTCGCCGACCTCGACCGCGTCGTCCTGCCGGGCATCACGCACTGGACGCACCCGGGCTGGTTCGCCTATTTCCCGGCCAACACCGACCTCGCATCGGTGCTCGCCGATCTGGTCTCCTCGGGCCTCGGCGCCCAGGGCATGAACTGGCAGACGAGCCCGGCGGCTACCGAGGTCGAGAACGTCGTGATGGAGTGGCTGCGCCGCATGCTCGGGCTGCCGGACACGTTCAGCGGAGTCATCCAGGACACAGCCAGCACCGCCACGCTCTGCGCGCTGCTGTGTGCGCGGGAGTGGACCGCCGGCTACGGGCAGAACCGTGGCGGCCTGCAGGCCGAGCCCCACCCACTGGTGGTCTATGCGTCGGACCAGGCGCACAGCTCGGTGCGCAAGGCGGCCCTGCTGGCCGGCTTCGGCGCCGAGAACCTGCGCCTCATCGAGACCGACGACGCACACGCGCTGCGGATCGACCTGCTCGAACAGGCGATCGAGCAGGACATGGCCGACGGACGGCGACCGTGCGCCCTGGTCGCCGCGGTCGGCACCACCGCCACGACCGCACTGGACCCCGTCGAAGCCGCCGCCCGGACGGCACAGCGGCACGGTCTCTGGCTCCACGTCGACGCCGCCCTGGCCGGCACCGCCATGATCTGTCCGGAGGAGCGCTGGATGTGGCAGGGCATCGAGCACGCCGACTCGCTGGTGCTCAACCCGCACAAGTGGCTGGGCGCCGGCTTCGACCTCTCCGCGTACTACGTGCGCGATTCCGAGCACCTGGTCCGGGTGATGAGCACCGATCCGAGCTACCTGCGGACCGCGCAGGACGGCGTGGTCCGCAACCTGCGCGACTGGGGCATCCCCCTGGGCCGCCGCTTCCGCGCCCTCAAGCTCTGGTTCGTGATCCGCGAGTACGGCGTCGAGGGGCTGCAGGAGCGCGTGCGCAGGGACCTGGCCAACGCGCGCTGGCTGCAGGAACAGGTCGACGCGACGCCCGGCTGGCAGCGCCTGGCGCCGGTGCCCCTGCAGACAGTCTGCCTGAGACACGTGCCGGCCGAGCTGAGCGGCGACGAGACGGCGCTGACGATCCACAACCTCACGATCGCCGACGCCGTGAACACGGCCGGACGCTACTACGTAACGCCGGCCGTGCTCAAGGGCAGGCAGATGGTCCGCGTCTCGATCGGCGCGCAGGCGACCGAGCGACGCCACGTCGAGGGCGTGTGGGCGGAGCTGCGCGCCGCAGCGGGCGAGCCGTCGGCCGCCGACGCGCCGGCCGACGCCTGAATCGCCGACGTCAGGAGGCCGGCGCGGCCTCACCGCCTCCCGGCGCCGCCCGGCGGCCGCGCAGCCACTTGCCGAGGGCCATGCCGGCGCGGGCGCCCTCGCCGGCGGCGATGATGATCTGGCGCCCGTAGTCGTCGGTGATGTCGCCGGCCGCAAAGACGCCCGGGTGGCTCGTCATCGCGTCCTTGCCGACCTCGATCTCGCCGCGCCGGTTGACCTTCACAAGTCCGCCGGTGAACTCCTCGGCCGGGATCGAGCCCTTCTCCACGAACACCGCCTCCACGGCCAGCGACTCCTCGACCGCTTCGCCGGCGCTGCTGCGCCGGCCGCTCTCACCGCCGCTAGCAGCGTCGCGGTCATCGCTCTTGCCGCCACCCCGGCCGCTGCCGAGCAGACGCACGACGACGCCGGTGACGTGCTCGTCTCCCTCGACACGGGTGACCTTCCAGCCCTCGCGGGCCTCGATCCGGGGTTCGCCGCGGAGCTTCTCCATCAGAGCGTCACCGGCCCGCAACGGCTTCTCGCTCACCAGCACGACCCGTGCGTCGAGGGCGGCCATCTGCAGCGCCGCCTCGACCGCCGGCTCGCCGCCGCCGGCCACCGCCACCGGGCGGCCGCGGAAGAACGCCCCGTCACATGTGGAGCAGTACGACACGCCGCGACCGATCAGCTCCTTCTCGCCCGGCACCGAGAGCCGGCTCGGCGCCCGGCCGCTGGCGATGATCACGCCGCGACCGACCAGGCGCGAGCCCTCGCGCGTGTAGACCTCGAAGCCGCCGTCGGCGGGGACGATGGCGTTGACCAGCTCGCCCTCGATGCAGGTGACCGCGAACCGCGAGATGTGCTCGCGGAACAGCCTCACCAGCTCGGCGCCGGGGATCAGCTCGAAGCCCAGGTAGTTCTCGACCTTGCCGGCCCAGACCGCTTGACCGCCGACCTCGCCGGCCACTATGGCGGTGCTCAGGCCCTGCCGGGCGGTGTACACGGCGGCCGTGAGCCCGGCCGGGCCGCCGCCCACGATCACGACGTCGTACTCGTTCGAGGAGCCGGTGTCCTGCTCGTTCACCTGCACCTCACCCATGAGCTTCCTCCCGACTCGTCATCCTGTCGTGTCTCCCGCCGCGAGCGTCCGCCGCTCAGAAGAGGTCCTTGATCGTCGACCACGCGTCCTTGAGCGCCGCTCCGGCCTCGTCGAGCGCCGTGTCCAGAGCCCGCCCGGCCTCGTCGAGCCCGGCGCCGATGCCCTCTCCGGCCTTGCCCAGCGCTTCGTCGACCTTGCCCTGCGCGTCCTGTAGCTTCGCATCGACCTCGCGACCGGCGTCGTCGGCCCGCTGCCGGACGTCCTGCCAGCGGTCGGCGAGCCTTTGCCGAGCAGCATCGATCTCTCCCTGCGTCGCCTCCCCGAGGTCGAGCCCCTGCACCTCGTCGAGCGCCGAGCGATACTCGCCCATGGCCTCGTCGAGCTTCTTGTCGGCCTCGCTCGCTGCGCCACAGGCGGTGATCGTCACCGCCATAAGGCCCAGCGCCGCCAGCACGACGACTACCACGATGCTTCGTCTCACGTCCCACTCCTCGATCGCAAGGGATCCCGGCCGCCGGTTCTCTGCCCGCTCGACGCGGTGCACCAAACGTGGAGCCGCCGTGACGGCTCTCGGTGCCGGGGTGGTACGGCCGCGGCTCTTGTGCGCCGCATCGCGATGCATGAGGATGCCACCGGGCGATGATCACGAGAAGGTCGGCGACGCATCATGTCATGCCGTGACGCCGGATCCGGCGTCACGCCGGCGAGGAGCGACACATGTACCTGGAGTCCGATCCCGCAGGACACCCGGCCGGAGCCCCCGCAGAGCGCCGTCCCCGCTACGGGGCGCTCGCGACGGTCGCCGCCACGTGCGTCGCGATGGGCGTGTGCCTGGCACTGCTCTTCCTCGCCATGCGCGGTGTCATGGATCTGGGCGGCTTCGTCGCCGCCGGCGGACCGTATGAGATCGCTCATCCGGCCCCCGACTGGGTCTGGGTGGTGCCGGTGTCCATCGTCAGTGGCTTTCTTGTCGGTGGCGTCAACCTGATGGCCGCCGACCGCGCCGGCGGCTACACGCTCGTGCTCCCGATCTGGTGCGTCCTCTTCCTGTCACTGGGCTGGAACTTCCTCGAGTACGGCGTGCGCCCGCCGGGCGGCGGCCTCGCCTGGGCCTGGCTGATGTGCGCGGCACTCTTCATCGTCATGGGCCTGGCGCCGCTGCTCGCGCTGCTCCGCCCCGTCGGCGGCTTCCTGAAGCGCAAGCGGGCGCTGACCCGCGGCGACGCCGAGACGGCCGGGCCCGGCCTGCACGCGGCCGTCACCACCCCCACAGACAGGCGCGACGGCGGCCGGCGGCGCTTCCTGATCGGCTACACGCTGCTGGTGATCCTCTCCGCCGGCGCCGGGGCGGTGCTGGGCACCCTCGCCTTCCGCGCCCTCGCGGCCTGACGACCGTCCGCACCGTCCTGCGTCGCCGCCGGTCGGCCCTCGCTGCGATCGCGCCGTTGAGGTCCCGGTGTCACGTGACGGCGTCGGGCGACCGCCTCATGGAGCGACGCGGCCGTCCTGGGTCAGCAGCACGCCGTACAGGTCGGGGCGCCGGTCGCGAAAGAAGCACCAGTGATCGCGACGCTCGCGGGCCGCATCGAGATCGACCGTGGCCGTGAGCACAGTCTGCTCCTCGCGGCCGGCCTCGACGAGCTTGGCTCCCACGTGGTCGGTGATGAACGACGAGCCGTAGAAGGTCACGCTGTCCTCGTCGCCGGTCTCGCTGCCGACCCGGTTGGACGCCACCACCGGCACCACGTTGGCCACCGCGTGCCCTTGCTGCACACGCTGCCAGCAGTCCCGTGAGTCGTCGTCCGGGGCGTCGGGGTCCGAGCCGATCGCCGTCGGGTACAGCAGTATCTCGGCCCCCATCAACGCCATGCAGCGGGCGGCCTCGGGGAACCACTGGTCCCAGCAGATACCGACCCCGAGTACACCGGCACGCGTCCGCCACACCTTGAAGCCGGTGTCGCCGGGCGAGAAGTAGTGCTTCTCCTGATAGCCCTTGAAGGTCGGGATGTGCGACTTTCTGTAGACGCCGAGCACGGCACCGTCGGCGTCGATCATCGCCAGCGAGTTGAAGTAGGCGTTGCCGCCGCGCTCGAAGAAGCTGAGTGGCAGCACCACCCCCAACTCGCCCGCCAGTCGCCGGAAGCGCTCGATCACCGGGTTGCCGTCGAACGGCCGTGCCAGCCGTGCATGCCGCATGTCCTGGTCGATGCAGAAGTACGGTGTCTCGAACAGCTCCTGCAGCAGGACGACGTCGGCGCCGTCGGCCGCCGCCTGACGCACCATGGCCTCGGCCCGGTCGAGGTTCGCCTCCGTCTCCCCCGTGCAGGCCATCTGCGTCGCCGCCAGCGTCACCTCACGCATGTCCTTCTCCCTCGTCCTGTCGACTCTCAGACCCTGTGAGCCAGCTCGACCCACACTCGCTGCGCCGGCTTGGCGCCCCGCCGCCAGACGTCGGGGCGCCGCGGCCACAGCATCCACGTGCGGTCGCGGCGCTCCCACTCGGCCGGCATCCGGAAGCCGTCGGCTTTCGGCGTCGAGTCCAGCAGTCTGCTCATGATCGGTCGTCTCCTCCGTTCTGCTTGCCAGGGCCGGCGCCCGTCGGCGGCGCCAGCCCGGGCGCGACCGCCGGCGGCGCCAGCCCGGCGGCCCGCCGCCGCGTGTCGAACACGGCCACCATGACGCCCGCGGCGACGATCAGCGCCCCGCCGAGCAGCGTCCAGGCGGACGGCCGCTCGCCGAGGATGAACAGCGCGTAAAGCGGCCCCGCGACCGGGCTCAGGTAGCTGAGGATCGCCCAGTGCTGCACGGGGATGCGGCCGGCGCCCTCGATCAGCAGGAAGTAGGCGAGCGCCGTGGCCCCCACGCCGAGGGCCAGGGCGATGACCCAGTCGCGGCCGGTCGGCAGACCGGCTCCCAGAGCGAGCTGCACGACGGCAAGCGGCAGCACGAACACCGCGTCGAGGGTCAGCTCCACCCACGTGAGGGCGATGCTGCCGACCGAGCGCGTGAGACGGCGCAGCAGCAGCGTGTAGAAGCCCAGCATGAGACTGGCCAGGACGGCCGCCACGAGACCCCATGCCGTCACCGTCAGGGTCTCGGAGAAGATGCCCGGCAGGACGATGGTCGCCATACCGGCCAGGGCGATGCCGAGCGCCCCGTAGGCGCACTTCGAGGTCGGCTCGCCCAGGGTGCGCGGCGCCAGCACCGCCACGTAGACGGGCGAGGTGAAGAAGAGGAACATCGCGATCGCCACGCTGGTGCCGCGCAGGGCGATGAAGAAGAGCAGCATGCCGCCGGCGCTGAGGGCGCCGAACAGCAGGATCAGCGGGAAGATGCGCGGCTGCACCAGCTGGCGCACGCTGCCGGCGCGAAGCAGGAGCGGCGTGAAGATCAGCGCCGCGCTGGCCATGCGGATGACGATCAGGACGCTCTCCGGCGCGGTGGCCAGCCGGACGAGCGGCCCGGTGAACGCCACCAGCAGAAAGCCGGCGGTGACCATGAGGTAGCCGGCCGGCTCGGTCCCGAGACGTCGTCCTGTGCTCAGCTCGTCTCCTCCCCGGGGGATGTCTGTCTCACCGTCCGCCTCGCGTTCTCCGGATCCCGGCCATGGTATCGCGACGGCGACGACCGGCTGCGCGGCGTCCGCCGGCCGCCACACTGTCGCGACGGCGATGGAGGTCCCTGCGGCTCTTGCCGGCCGCCGCACGAGAAAGCGCCCGGCGCCCGACCGCAGCCGGGCACCGGGCGCTCCTCACAGAGTCTGTGCCTCAGACAGGCCGAACGTTGACGGCCTGCGGGCCCTTGCGACCCTCCTGGACCTCGAACTCGACGGCCTGCTCTTCATTGAGCGTGCCGACGCCGGGGGCCAGATCGTTGATATGGACGAACACGTCCTTCTCGCCCTCCTGGGCGATGAAGCCGTAGCCCTTCTGGTTGTTGAACCATTTGACCGTGCCTTGAGCCACACCCACTCCTTATCTCGCGAGCGTGCTCGAGGCTCCAGGGGCTACGATGCGCGCTCAACTACCGTGACGACGTGCCCGGACGACTCACTCCGGGGACGCCACGGTGCACTTTATCCTCTTCCGGCCGCAACGCGAACCCCTGTTTCGACAGATCCGGCTCGAGGACCAGACAGATCTGTCAACGGGAACGCGATTCCCGGCCGGGTCGGCGGGGCATGACCGCTCGTGACCGGCCGGACCGACACCCTCGGCCCATCGGCCTTGCGCTCCGGAGAGAAAGGACCTTCGCTACCCATGCCCGTGCCACGAGACCGATCCACTCCGGCCCGGAGCCTGCCGACGGCGGTCGTCGCCGTGCTGCTGATCGCCCTCGTCTCGGGGTGCAGCCTGACGCGCGACCCGCGACCCCTGGCTCCCGACGCGACGGCCACCGACCCCGCCGATCCCGTCGGCCGGGTGCTGCGCTCGGTGGTCGAGGTGCGAGCCACGCTCGACGAGCCGGGCTTCGTCGATCGGATCGGCGTTGGGACCGGCGTGGTCTATGACGCCGACGGGACCATCGTCACCAACGACCACGTTCTGCGCGCCGGTGAATCGGATGTGGCCGACGACATCGAGGTGATCCTGCCCGACGGACGGTATGCCGCCGCGACGGTCGTGGCGAGTTACCCCAGGCGCGACCTTGCGTTCCTGGACATCGACGCCGACGGGCTGGTGCCGGCCGCCTTCGTGACCGACATCGGTGAGATCGGTGAGGGCGACGCGGTGTTCGCCGTCGGCGCCCCGCGACGCTTCACGGACGCCGTCGTGGAGGGGACGATCCTGTCGGTCCAGGAGCCGGCTCTGGTCAGCGGCCTGCCGGGGATAACGGCGCTCATCGTGAGCGACGCGGTCATCCGCCGCGGCTTCTCGGGCGGACCGCTGGCGACCTCGGAGGGAGGACGCATCGCCGGCATCAACGTCGGACTGACCGAGCGCACCGGTGACGACGCAGTCCGGGCGCTGACGATACCGGCGCCGCTGGTACTGGAGGCGGCGGCGGAGATCGGCGTGCGGTGAGGCCGCGACCGCCGTGCCACCGGGCGCGAGTTGCCACCGACCGCCGACGAGGTCGACAATACATCTTCAGCGCAACGTATCGACGTCCCGTGTGACGTCTCCCCCTGACCCACGAGGTGACCGATGTCTCCAGAGACCGCACAGCACGCCGTGCCCGGCGAACGAGCCCGGCGCAGCCCCGACGAGAACGGTTTCTTCGGCGAGCACGGCGGCCAGTTCCTGCCGCCCGAGCTCGAGGCGCCGTTCGCCGACATCGTCCGCGCCTACCACGAGATCGAGAACGACGCCGCCTTCATCGCCGAGCTGCGGTACATCCGCAAGCACTTCCAGGGCCGGCCGACGCCGGTCTACCACGCGCGCACCCTCTCGTTGCGCAACGGCGGCGCCCAGATCTACCTCAAGCGCGAGGACCTCAACCACACCGGCGCTCACAAGCTCAACCACTGCATGGGCGAGGGCCTGCTGGCCAAGTACATGGGCAAGAAGAAGCTCATCGCCGAGACCGGCGCCGGCCAGCACGGCGTGGCTCTGGCCACCGCCGCCGCCCACTTCGGCCTGGAGTGCGAGATCCACATGGGCGAGGTCGACATCGTCAAGCAGGCGCCCAACGTGAGCCGCATGCAGCTGCTCGGCGCCACCGTCGTGCCGGTCTCGCACGGGCTCAAGACGCTTAAGGAGGCGGTCGACTCCGCCTTCCAGGCCTACCTCGCCGACTACGACGACTCGATCTACTGCATCGGCTCGGTCGTCGGCCCGCACCCCTTCCCGATGATGGTGCGCGACTTCCAGCGCGTCGTCGGCATCGAGGCGCGCGAGCAGTTCCTTGAGATGACCGGCAACCTGCCGGACGTGGTCACCGGCTGTGTCGGCGGCGGCTCCAACGCCATCGGCATCTTCATGGGCTTCATCGACGACCCGGTCGAGCTGGTGGGCGTGGAGCCTCTGGGGCGCGGCGAGGCGATGGGCGAGCACGCCGCGACCATGACGTACGGCACCGAGGGCATCATCCACGGCTTCCGCTGCTACCTGCTGCAGAACGACGACGGCTCACCGGCGCCGGTCTACTCGTGTGCCAGCGGCCTCGACTACCCCGGCGTGGGCCCCGAGCACTGCTACCTCAAGGACACCGAACGGGTGCGCTACGTCACCTGCAGCGACGACCAGTGCCGCGACGCCTTCTTCAAGCTCAGCCGCCAGGAGGGCATCATCCCGGCCATCGAGAGCGCTCACGCCCTCTCATGGGCGCTCGACTACGCCCGCGAGATGAAGACCGGCACCATCCTCGTCAACCTCAGCGGCCGCGGCGACAAGGACATGGACTACGTCATCGAGCACTGGGGCACCGGCTCGTAAGCCCGGCGCGCCTGCGTGCGCGATGGTCTGCGTGCGCGACGCACACGCCGTCAGGTCCTCCGCCACCAAGCCGCAGCGAAGCCGCGCGACGGTCCCGCTCAGTCGCAGGCGACGGCGGGCCGCTCGGGCATGCCCTCGTACTCGACCACCTGCTCGGGCTTGCCGCAGGCGATGAAGCTACGGTTCATGTGGTCGCGCTCGTCGAGGGCGATGCGCCGCACCACGTCGCCCCAGCTCGCCAGCTCGGAGCCGGTCTCCGCCGCGTAGCCGGCGACGGCCGGCCCGTTCACCGCCTCGTCGTCCCACTCGGGATGATCGGCGGCGAAGCGCGCGTACGTATGCTCGGCGTGATCCTCGAACTCGGCGTTGAACTGGAACGCCCGCCGCATGTCGATACGGGCGAGGAGGTTCGCGAACACCGCATAGAAGGCCGCCGCGCCGAAGCGCGCCGGCTGGCGCAGGTACCACGGATCGCGCAGGCCAAGCTCACGCATCCGCTCGTCGAGCACCTCCAGATGCAGGTTCTCGTTGTGCCGCGCCTCCTGCGTCCAGCGGATGAACCCGCGACACGCCTCCCTGAGTCCCGCCTCGCGACGCGGCAGCCGCGATTCCTCGCGGCGCTCCCAGGCGCGGTAGGGGATCCCCGCCAGCACCTCGAGCATCTTGGCCTTGGCCAGCGACGTCGTGCGCCCGGCGACCATGTCCATGGCCGCCACGAAGACCCTCGTCATCGGCGTATAGGGGAAGGGCGGCCTCTCAAGCGAGGCCTGCTGCTCCTGCTTCAAGTCGATCGTCATGGGTGATCCCTTCTCCGGTGCATCCGCGATGCATCTCCCACTGCGTCTCCACGTGCTCCGTCGAGAATGTACACGGAGAGCCGACGCGGCAAACCCGCGGTCCGATGGCCGACCCCGGACGGGACCGAGCCGGGCCGGGCTGCCGGCGAGACGTGTTCGTCCGGACCCGTCGGCTTGTGCCAGGTTGCTCGTGGCTCGAGACCAGACAGAGGCCGTCGATCGAAGGAGAGTGCATGCGCGCGCGTCGCTGGATCGTCGCAGGACTGGGGATCGTCCTGCTCCTCGTTGTGCCCGGCGTCGCGGCAGCGAGCCCCGGAGCCGGCCCGAAGACTGCGGCGGCAACCAAGGCTGTCGCTGAGAGGGCAGGCGGAAGCCCCCGCATGCTGGCGTACAACGCCTCGGCGCGATTCGTGCGCCGGCCCGCCACCGTGGTGCCGTACGGCAACAGCGCCGCCGTGAGCACCGTGCTCGGTCGCTTGACGGCGACACGCGGCAAGCCGATCTTCTGGGTCAGGTGGAACAGGACGGAGGCATACGGCCGGGGCACCATCTGGCAGAACGACATGACGCCCAGCATCGCCCTGGGGACCTGGCGCGGGCGTCCCGCGACGCTGCGCGCCTACCGCGTCGTCCAAGGACGCTACACGCGGCTGACGGTGCGTTACCGGCAGAATGGCACGGTGCGGACCTCGAGGATGCGTCTCGTCAAGGAGGGTCCGGGCTTCTACGCATGGAGAGTGTTCGTCCGGGTGCCGTCCTGGCGCGATTTTCGCAGCTCGTACACCGGCGACGATTGGACTACGATTCTTGAGAGTACGATCGCGGCCATAGAGGACGGCTTCGCGAAGGCGCACCTCATCGCCGATGTCCAGCTGGTAAACGGGTGGGACGAAGGATCGACCGCCTACCAGCGCCCCAAGGCGGGCACGATGGCGCAGACAGGCACCATCGTGCACATCCGTATCCCCGTCTACGACTGACGTACCAGGCGCCGACCCACGTAGCCGCCGAGCCGGATCATGGCGGTGCAGCCCACGCCGGGGTGGCAACTGAGCAGAAGCCCGCTCACTCGTCTGTCATCGCCGCCACGCCTTCTTGCTCTCGTCGTCCTCGGCCTGTGTGCTCTCGCCATGCTCGGTCTTGTACTCGGCCTTGCTCTTGTCGTGTGCGGCCTTGTACTCGGCCTCACTCTTGTCGTGTGCGGCCTTATACTCGGCCTCGCTCTTGTCGTGTGCCGCCTTGTACTCGGCCTCACTCTTGTCGTGCGCAGCCTGCACGTCGTCCATGACGGTCCTCTCCGGATGATGGCCCTCTCTGGGGCGTGGCGTCGTTAGACCAACTATACGCGCCCCCGGAGGCCGAGCTGCCGCCGACCGTGAGGAACGAGCGAGGCCGGCGACCGTGAGAGAACGAGCGAGGCCGGCGAGACTGACGCCTCGTCAGACGGGCCGGCGATCGTCGTCTCGCATGTCGCCGCGATCCTCGTCTCGCTTGTCGCCTCGCCCGTCGCCCGCGCGGCGCCTCGCTCGCCGTCTCGCCGGTCGTCTCACGCCGAGCGATCCTCGCCGGCGATGCAAGCGAGCTCGCAGGCCCGGCAGAAGTCGGTACGCAGGACCGGCTCGCTCGGCCCGTCCACCGTGACCTGCTCGGACGCCTCGACGTCGATGGTCATCTGCCGGTCGCACAACAACCGGGCGAAGGCGCCGTCGCGACCGGGCAGATCGACGACGCCGTAGTCCTCGGGCGAGTAGACCGAACCGGGGAAGGCCTGCCGCGGGCAGGCGGCACGACAGGGCTCGGGGCAGCCGTCGCAGGGGTCGTAGTCCCGGAGACCGCTGCTCGGCAGGTCCGCGTCGGTGAGCAGGACGCGCAGGCGCTGGCGAGGGCCGTACTCCGGCGTCAGCAGCAGGTTGTTCCTGCCGATGCAGCCGAGGCCGGCCACGACGGCGGCGTCTTTCATGTACACGGAGCCGCGCTCGACGTGATACGGGATACGCCGGCAGCGCACGTGGTGCTCGGTTTCCAGCCAGTCGGCCAGCCTGTCGACCGCCGCGATGAGCAGCCGGTTGCCCGGCGTGTCGCCGCTCCACTCACGGCCGTACCAGCGGTCGAGGTCAGGCTGGTCGCTGGGGTGCGCCAGGGCCAGAACGACGGCCGACACCGCTCCCTCCGGCCATCTGACGACGCGCCCCCTGCCGTCGGGGTCTTGGACGGTGCCGGTACCCGTGTAGGCCGGCATCGAGCCGGCGATACGATGCGAAGGTGAGCGCTGCAGATCGCTCACGGCGGCGATCCCCGCCAGGTCCGCCCCAGACTGCCGGGCCTTCTCGATAATGGCCGCACCGAGATCCGTCGACATCGTCCCCCCGTTGCTCGTGAGTGCTCCCAGCTCCCCGCCCGGCCCCGATCCTGTCGTTGGACGCACCAGGTGACGAGCGTCATCCCAGCACGGATCGCGCCCGGTGCCAAGCAGTCCCCTCGGGACATCGCCCCATCAGGCTCCCCGGCCGGGCTCAAAGCCCTGGCCGGGTCGCCCTGGCAGTCCACTGAGCTCCGGCCGGTACTCGTTGATGATCAGGCGCGCCTTGGTCCCGTGGCGGATCGCCAAAGCAGCACGACGCGTGACCGTGACCTCCATCTCACCGAAAGTGAACCTGCCCAGACGCTTCCGAACGGTCGCGGCGACCGGATCATAGTCACGCTCGCGGGTATCCACCAGCACCTCGAGGTGTCGTGCCGAGCGTTGGACCACCTGGGCCATCCGCAGGCCGGGAAGTCCTTTGAACGCCTCGGCGACCGCGCTTCCGACACGCCTCCCTGAAGGCGTCACAAGCACGTCGTCCTCTCGCGTGATCACCGGTTCGATGACGGGCAGGGTACGGCCACAGGGACACTTGAAGCCGCGCCGGAACGCCAGGGCGTCACCGAGGTCATAGCGCAGCAGCGGCATGGCCGCGTTGAGCAAGCCGGTCACATACGGCCCCTCCGCCGGCGGCTCGCCGGTGAGCTGACCCTCTACGTAGCCGTCGATCAGGCTCAGATGCAGATTCCCCTGGGCACAGTCCGCCGCCGAGATGACCCGCTCCATGCAGCCGTACAGACCGCGGATCGGCGCCCGGAACGAGCTCTCCAGACGCTCTCGCTGGTGCGGATGCAGAGAGTCTCCTGAATACAGGACGGCCTTCGGACGCCAGTCATCGGTCGCGATCGGCGCCTCGCGCAGCGTGGTCAGGATGTAGAGCGACGACGAGTAGCCGAGGAGGAAATCGGGACGGAAGCGAACGATCTGCCGGCGCAGCTCGTCGACCGTCCGCTCCTCGAGATGGAAGGGCGACAGGTGCAGCCGGCGATCGGTCCGCGACCGGCGGTAGGGTACCGCCGACCACGGGCCGCGAAGGGGGACGGCGGGACTCAGGACCAGTCGCGCCTCTGAGTCGCCGCGCCGGTAGCCGGCCCAGAGCGTGCGCCGCCACCAGAGAGCGTCGCTCACCGCGACGGCGTTCCGCGTGATGCGCAACGCCAGCGGCGTACCGGTGGTCCCCGATGTGTGGCTGACGATGCAGCAGCGGTCGGGGACCGACGCCGCCATGAAGGCCGTCGGGTCCTCGCTGACCTCGGCCTTCGTCGTGACCGGAAACTCGCGCAGGAGAGCGACAACGTGCTCATCGGGACCACGAAGCTCACCGAGCAGCGAGCGGTAGGGCCGGTAGCGAGGGACGTCCAACAGCGCGTGTGCCAGCAGCGTCCTCAGTCTCGCCGACACGTAGCGCGACTGCTCTTCCTCGTTCCAGGTCTCGGAAGCGGCGCAGCGTCTGAGGATCTTGCCCCATGTGCGCTCACGGAGCGGATTGCGCAGCCCGTACAGGGACAGAGCAGCCTCGGCCGCCGGAGGGGGCAGCATGTCGTAGAGCAGTGCGACCGGTGCCGGGAGCCTCACGCGCTTCTCAGACCTCGCAGCTCAGATAGTGCGTACATGCCGCCTGGACCCCCCCCGCGCAAACGGGCGGCTATCGCCATAGCCGGGTCGAGGAAGAGACAAGCCGGATGCCGTCATCAGCCTCCCACATCCTACCTGTCAGAAGCCCGTCCAAAGGCCACGAATCAGCATGCTTAGGGGCTCTGATCGGCCTGCCGGACAATCACGATCGTGGCAGACGTCTCATTGCGCCACCTGATGCATCCACGCCGTGCCGACATCGGCCTTCTCCGGCTCCGGCCTCCCAGACTCCCGGGCCTTCGCGGTCCGGTGGTCCGCGGCCGGGCGCATCGCGAGTCTTCGCCACCCGCGTCAGCGGGTACAGTCTCTCCAGGGAGGCTGCGATG